>Ga0194133_10001031_pt1 | contig 52632 bp, 83 predicted proteins | sample TA2KigOf40mmetaG_FD_155448 | JGI IMG/M metagenome (GOLD analysis project Ga0194133, IMG submission 155448) | Freshwater microbial communities from Lake Tanganyika, Tanzania - TA2015055 Kigoma Offshore 40m | ecosystem: Environmental > Aquatic > Freshwater > Lake | place: Tanzania: Lake...
AGATGCAAATCCTAGTTATTATATAAGTGGCTACTTAGCTGACTTTCAATTAATAGATGGTCAACAATTAACACCTAGCAGCTTTGGCGAAACTGATCTAACTACTGGTATATGGAAACCCAAAGCTTATACCGGCAGCTATGGCACAAATGGATTTTACCTGCCGTTTACTGATAACAGCACTACCGCTAATCTAGGCGTCAATACCGCGCAAACTGTAGACGAGTTGCGCAACTATACTACACTGCACCTAAGTGGTAATCCTAGCGCCACCAGCGGCTACAATTGCTTTAGTGATCGTAGTAGTAATGCACATTTACTTAGTGCTAGCGGAGAGGTAGTTACCAGCGGTCGCACACCTTTTAGCAGTGATACTACTAGTGGTAGCGCCTATTTTAATAATAGTTCATATTTAACAATACCACATAATTCTGTACTTAATTTTGATACTGGTCAATTTACTATAGAAACATGGGTTTATCCAACAGTAGCAAATACTTATCATACAGTTATTGGTAAATGGGCAAGTCTTAATCAAGATAATTGGCTAGTAACTATAAATAATAATGCATTATTATTTTACTATAATGGAGGTTCATTAACTGGAGGCACTGTTAGCGTAAATGTTTGGACACATATAGCGGTTTCTAGAAATAGTTCAAATGTTATTACATTATACGTTAATGGAACAGCTGTAGCAACTACAACAAGTGCGTTTAATTCTGGCTATACTTATCAAACAGAAATAGGTTCATACGCTGGCGGAATAAATAAATTCACAGGGTATATAAGCAACATACGTGTAGTTAAAGGCCAAGCCCTATTTACCGGAGCCTTTACCCCAAGCACTAGTCCACTAACAACTACCACAGTAGGACATACTGGTGCCGGAGCTGCTAGCAGTATAACTGGTACAGTTAGTTTGCTTACCTTAGTTGATAAGGTTGGTGCTAATAACAGTGGGTTTATTGATGACAGCGCTAATAGCGCAGTAATTACACGCAGTGGAAATGTCACACAAGGTAGTTTTAGTCCGTTTGGTACTAGTGGTTGGGCAATGTACCAATCAGATATTAGTGGAAATTATCCAAGTTTTACAACTTCTGCAAGTACTACATTTCAATTTACCGGTAATTTTACAGTAGAAGGCTGGGTGTATCCTATTATATATAGTGGTACCGGAGACACATCACTTTGGGTTACAGGCGGCGGTTCAACTTATCTTGCCTTAAACTATGATGGGTCAGGTAACTATAATATATATTTAAATAGTGGTGTCCCAACATCAACTTTTGCTTCTGGTATCACAGCAAATACATGGAATCATGTTGCAATGGTTAGAAGCGGCTCTACAATAACTCTATATACAAATGGTATTTCTAGAGGAACTATACAAAATAGCTCAACACTTGGCCATGCTAATCCAACTCTTGCCAGAATTGGAGGTGGTGTTGCTTCTTGTAGTAGATACGTTAGTAATTTAAGAATTGTAAAAGGAGCTGCAGTATATAGCTCTAATTTTATTCCTTCAACAGATCCATTAACCGCTATTAGTGGTACAGTACTACTAACTTGCCAAGATAATCGTTTTGTAGATAACAGTAGCAATAATTTCACTGTTACTTTTACTGGTACACCACAAACGCAACCACTATCACCATTTTTATCGCACGCTAGCACAACAAAAACTTATAGTAACTTTTTTGATGGCAGCAATGATTCTGCTTTAATAGCTTATAATGCTGCATTTGATTTAGCAGCATCGGATTTTACTATAGAAGGATGGATATATACCGGAGATAGTTCTTCAAATTATCCGTCTATAGTTGGAAGATGGCAAGGTTCAGGAACTGCTTGTTGGGATTTAAGACCTCGTAGTACTGATAGAGGCAATTTTTTAATTTTTGTTTATACTACTAATGGTTCAACCGCACTATTTGTTGATAGTAATGGTCCTGCTTTGAGCGATAACGCATGGCATCACGTAGTTGCTGTTAGAAGTAGTTCAAATTTTGCCCTATTTGTAGACGGCACAAGACGTAATACTGCCAATTTTAGCGGAATAACAATTTTTAATAGTGCATCGGCACCTCTTAATATTGGATATGATCCTTGGGGTACTACATATTTTAGCGGTTATATTAGCAATCTGCGTATTGTTAAAGGCACAGCAGTATATGATCCAACATTACCAACGCTAAGTGTTCCAACCGCACCATTAACAGCTGTAACAGGCACTTCACTTCTCACCTGTCAATCAAATACGTTTATAGATAATTCAACTAATAACTTTACTATTACTGTTAATGACACACCACGCTGCACAGAGTTTAATCCACTAGGCCGCACGTTTACTACTGGTGTTAACTATTTGGCTAGCACACATGGCAGTAGTGCTTATTTTGATGGTACAACAGATTATTTAGATGTTCCTAGTAATGCTTATTGGAATTTTGGCGATGGGTCAAATTTTACAATTGAGTGCTGGGCCTATACGCCTACAGCTGCATCATCTAGCTATAACATATTTTCAAACTCAGGTACAAATAGTAGCGGATATACAACAGGCTATATATATCCAGATGGAAGAGTAGCAATTGGTAAAGCTGGTATAAATGAAATTTCATCAGCAGCAGGAAAATGGCCGGTATCTCAGTGGAATCATATTGCTTTTGTTAGATCTGGTAGTAATTTAACCATATATGTAAATGGTATTTCTATAGCAACTACTGCATCAGCATCTACGTATTTAAATAATGCTACAGCAGCATTAAGTATAGGTAGAAACTATCAGACATCAATAAGTTATCTTACAGGTTATGTTTCTAGTTTTCGTATACTAAAAGGCACCGCACTATACACCAGCAACTTTGTTCCACCAATGCAACCACCCCAAGCCGTAGCAAACACACAACTCCTACTAAACTTCAACAATGCCGGCGTTGTGGACTATAGTGGTAAAAATGTGTTAGAAACAGTTGGTGATAGCCGTAGTGTAACTAGCACTAAAAAATCTATTACTGATGCTACGGGTAGTATGTATTTTGATGGGACCGGGGATTATTTAACGTCTCCATTAAATCAAGCATTTTTATTTAGCACCAATGACTTTACAGTTGAACTATGGTATTACCCATTGGCATTGACAGGAACTCCTGGAAATAATCAGTCTCTTGTAGGTATGTGGGGTCCAAGTTCTAGCAATATTAGTTGGCTTTTTTATCTTACTTCTGGAAATTTATACTGGTACACGTCTACAAATGGGTCAACCCAAACTGCAACAATGAGTGCTGCTTCTGGAATGTCTGTAAATACTTGGTATCATCTTGCTCTTTGCCGCAGTAATGGTACAACAAGAATATTTGTTAATGGCACGTCAATAGTAAGTACGACTACTTCAGTAAATTTGTTTAATGCAACGTGCCCGCTAACAATTGGCTACAACCCTGCTGGTGGTACACCAGATTATGCTTATGGACATATGCAAGACCTACGCATTACTAAGTTCGCCCGCTACACAGGTACTTTTACTCCACCAACTCGCACATTTAGTGCAACTGTACGAGACATTGGCCACAAGCAGTGGGTGGCAAATAACTTTAGTGTAGCTAGTGGTGTTGGCAATGATAGCCTTGTAGATACGCCAACCAGTTATGGTACTGATACTGGTTTAGGTGGTGAGGTGCGGGGGAATTATTGTACACTAAATCCACTTTGGTTAAGCAGTTCGGCTCCTACGCTCACAAACGGCAATCTCGATACGACTGCTACTAATTCAACGTGGAATAACGTACAAGCAACATTTGGTATCTCTTCAGGCAAGTGGTACTGGGAGTCTACAATGTCGGGAGATATGTTCTTCCAACTCGGGGTCGGACTTCGAGACGCAATTAACAATGCGTATGGTGGGAGTGACACAAATTCCTGGACCTACGACGGCCGTGCGTTCAAGGTTGGCAACGGATCCCAGCCAGCATACGGGGCTACGTTTGCAGGCGGGGACGTAATGGGCGTTGCTCTTGATATGGATGCCGGAACGCTCACGTTCTACAAGAACGGTGCCTCTCAAGGAGTGGCATTCTCGTCGGGGTTGGCTGGCAAGACTGTCTTTCCGCAGTTTGGCTGCTATCAAGCCGGAAGATCGCAGTCGGTCAATTTCGGCCAACGCCCATTTGCCTATAGTGCACCTACTGGCTATAAGGCACTGTGCACACAAAACTTGCCTACACCTAGCATAGTTAAATCTAATACAGCTTTTGATGCCGTAACCTATATAGGTAATGGCAGTACGCAAACAATTAGTACCTTAAATTTCAATCCAGATTTAGTATGGATTAAGCGTCGAGATGCTTCTGGTCAAGACCATGTTTTACAAGATGTTGTTCGCGGATTTACATCCGACACTAAATTATCGTCTAGTAGTACTGCTGCTGAAAATAATACTGGAGGTGGCGTAACTGATCCACAATGGGGGTATGTATCCGCAGCTACTAATACAGGTTTCACAACTACTGTAGGATCAGGAACAGGAGATCAAACTAATCGTAGTACTTGGTCTTATGTTGCCTGGAACTGGGATGCTGGAACTAGTACAGTAACTAATACTGCCGGATCTATTCAAAGTAATGTTAGAGCCAATACCACAGCTGGATTTAGTATTGTAACATGGACATATAATGGTGCAGCTACAATTGGTCATGGATTAAATGCAGTTCCAAAATTTATGATTATACGTGGTAGAAATGCTGTATATAATTGGGACGTATATCACGCATCAATTGGAGCCACTGTTAGGCTAATGTTAAATAGTACAGCTGCCACACAGACTCAAACTGGACCATTTAACAACACAACACCTACATCTACTGTATTCTCTCAAGGTCCCTCCTGGTATAATAACGGTGAACTTTTGGTAGGTTATATTTTTGCAGAAGTTGCCGGATACAGTTCTATTGGTAGTTATACTGGTAATGGTAGTGCAGATGGTCCATTTGTTTATTGCGGATTCAAACCCAAATTTATAATATTAAAAGCATCTAGTGTAGCTGCTACTAATTGGCAAATCAATGATACTGCAAGAGATACTTTTAACGTAGCAAATAAGCGGTTATCCCCTAGTGCCGTTGATGCTGAAGCTACAAACTATAATTTTGGTGATATTCTTAGCAATGGTTTTAAAATACGACAAACCGATCAAACTTGGAACAGCAGTGGTCAAACTTATGTTTACGCAGCTTTTGCCGAAAACCCATTTAAATATAGCCTAGCGAGGTAAAAAATGTTTGCAGTTGTAAAAAATAATCAAGTAGTTTATACACTACAACCTGGCCAGCAATTATTTGTTGATGGCGTAGACTATGGGTTTAATTGGTTAATAGCACTTGACAGCACACGTCTAGCACAGCTAGGCGTGCAAGAAGTTGTTAATACGCCCATGCCAGATCAGCGTTATTACTGGGTTAGCAGCACTGTTGAAGTTGTAGACGATGTGGCAACCTGGGTGCACGCTACAACACCTAAAGATCTGGCCGAATTAAAACAACAAGCTATAACTAGTGTTAAGGCTAGTGCAAATCAGCAATTACAGCAAACTGACTGGACTGTTATTAGAAAAGCTGAACGTAATGTAGATATACCCAGTGATATAGCTAGCAATCGTCAAGCAATAGTTGCTAGCTGTAATGCTAAAGAACTGGCAATTACAGCTAGCACAACTGTAGAGGAATTAATTCAGGCCGTACAATAATGTTTTTATTAAACTTTATACCAAACTGGTTTTTTCCACTGTTAGCCGTAGCTTGTATAATCCTATTCTTTGTGACAAGATTCTTTGCACAACTAATACCACAGGCTAAGATTGTACACTACAGCACAATTCCAGTATTTGCACTCACAGTATTTTTTATGGGTGCAAACTGGAATAACAACTACTGGCAACAGAAGCTGGCTGAGGAGACTGCTAGGGCAGAAGCCGCAGCCAAGCAGCAAGAATTGGCTAACGAACAACTTAAACAAGAACGTGATTCTAAACTGCAACAACTTAAAGATTCCGCAGAGCGCGAACGCCAACAAAATAAACGGTTTATTGAGGTGTTAAAATCCAAGGACGCCACAGTGCAAAATGTGTTAGCTACACTCACCAAGGCTGAACAGGATAAATATGCTGCATTAGGTGAAAAGGATAAACAACTGGCTAATAAAAAGCTGGAGGATGTGTTGGCCAATGCTAAAAATTGTCCAACTGTGCCTGAATTATACATAGAAAAACTCAATAATACTGCTAGGGGTGCAAAACAATGAGATTATTACTATTAGCACTAGCTAGCACACTATTATCTGGTTGTCTTCAAAGTTTTAAGATTAACCCACCTTGGCCACAAGTAGCTGATCCAGCAATGCTTAAGCCTTGTGATCAACTAAAGCTGGCTAATACGCAGGATGTTAGCATGGCAGAGCTTGTAGACCTAATACAACAAAACTACAACTTATATCATTTATGCAAGTTAAATAATGATAGTTGGATAAGGTGGTATAACACCCACTGGAAAAAGGAGAAGTAGTGGAACTTACACAAGATCAACTAAAAAAGATAATTCCAAAAAACCAGTATGTTAGTTACTGGTATACTGCCCTACAACAATTATTACCACAATATGAAATAAATACAGCAGATCGTATAGCTGCCTTTTTAGCACAGTGTGCACATGAATCGGGTAATTTTGTTTTTATAAAAGAAAACTTAAACTACAAGTGGGCAAGTTTGCGTAAAGTTTTTCCCAAGTATTTTCCTACAGATGCATTGGCGCAGCAATATGAAAAACAACCAGAAAAAATTGCTAATCGTGTATATGCCAATCGCATGGGTAATGGACCGGAAGAAAGTGGAGATGGCTGGCGTTTTTGTGGTCGTGGATTGATACAAGTAACTGGCCGTGAAAACTACAGCTGGTTTGCTGCTAGCCTACAGATTAGTCCTGAAGAAGCGTCGGAGTACATGGAAACTTTTGAAGGTGCTGCACAAAGTGCCTGCTGGTTTTGGGAGTCAAACAATCTCAATCAGTGGGCTGATAAACAGGATATACTTACCCTTACAAAACGCATAAACGGCGGAACAATTGGCTTAGAGGATCGCAAAAAACACTATGAACATTGTTTACATGTGCTAGCACATTAATACGCTTTTTGTCAAGGAGACTAATATGCGTAGAATATTAGCCTTTTTAGTGGTACTCACAACCTCAAGTGTGTGGGCACAAAATACTAGTACACAGTCTACTACTGGTGGTACAACTACAAGTGTAACTAATCCAATAAACCAGGGTGGCTATGATTCTAAAAGTTTAGTAGACACTAATTCTACATCTAACAGTACTAGTTCAGTACAAACTAATAATACTAGTATAAGTACTAGCAATAATATTAATAATAGTACAGTAAATAGTACAAGTACTAATACTAATAACAATGTAAATACTAGCACAAGCACAAGCACTAATATCAATACAAATAATAATGTTCAAAGTGGTACAGTAACTAACAACAATAATACAAACATGAGTGGGTCAGTTACATATAATAATAACAATGTAAATACTGGTACAATGACTTATAATAATAATAATGCATCAACTAGTATAAGTACTAGCACTAATGTTAATACTAACAATAATGTTCAAAGTGGTACATTAACTAATATAAATCAAACTACAAACACCTCTGATAGTACTAATCGTAATATTATGTCAGGTACGGTTACTTATAACAATAACAATACTTCAACTAATGTTAATACTAACAATAATATTCAAAGTGGTACACTAACTAATATAAATCGAACTACAAACACCTCTGATAGTATTAATCGTAATATTATGTCAGGTACTGTGAATTATAACAATAATAATAATTCAACCAGTATTAACACAAATAATAATATTAATACTGGAGATATGACTAATCGCAATATTAATACTAGCACAAGTACTAGCACAAGTACTAGCACAAGTACTAGCAATAATATTAATACAAATAATAATGTTAATACTGGCACTATGACTTATAATAACAACAATAATAGTACAAGTGTTAGTAATACTACTAATAACAATATACAAACTGGCGACATGACTAATCGTAACATAAATCAATCTACTGCAACAACTACTAACACAAATAATAATATACAAACTGGCGACATGACTAATCGTAATATTAATGTTAGTAGCAGTTCTGCTAGTAACATTAATAAAAATACTAATAATACTATAAGTGATAATCGTAATGTTAATATACAAACTGGTGATATGACTAATCGTAATATTAATGAAACTACAATTACTCAACGAGTTGTACAACCTCCACCAACTGCTATAGCACCTGCTATGATGTCAGGAGGTGGTACTGATTTATGTACTACTGGTGTTAGTGGTGCAGCACAAACTCAATTTTTAGGATTTGCCTTGGGTGGCACTCAACGAGATTTAAATTGTGAAAGATTAAAACTTAGTAAAACACTATACGACATGGGTATGAAGGTTGCAGCAGTTGCTACTATGTGCCAAGACCGTCGTGTATGGGAAGCCATGATGGCAGCAGGTACTCCTTGCCCATATGAAGGACAAATTGGTGACAAGGCTCGTGATTTGTGGGATAAAAACCCAGAAAAGGTTCCAGCCTATGACTATAAAACCGAACCTGAGACAGTAAAAGAGCGCAAACATGTAGGTTGGCATAGATGAAAAATAAATTAGTAAATTATTTACTACTGTTTATAGCAATATTACCAGGTTTTGTTTTAGCACAAGTAGTTAATAATAGCCCAAACACACCCAGTGGCTACAGCATTGATGCAGTCACTGGTAATCTTGTACAAAATCCTACATTGACTTCTGGTAGTAATTGGACCGTGTCTGGTATGACAGGATCATATGGTGCTGATGGATATACTTTTGGTTATGTGTCCGGCACCATAGATCAAACAGTGAATTTGAATTCTGTGAATTTTGGTTATCAGAATACCAGTGCTGTATTTGCCACAGGTATTGCATATGGATTCAAATACAGATTTCCATGTGCCAATCAAATAGGTTTAACCTGTGAAACCGGCACACTACAAGACAACTTAAACACTACTTTTACCTATACCTTACCCAATGGCACGGTGGTCACATCCATTTATCATGATCTTGGAGCTAAAAATGTCAGTGACGGTAATCCTCCATACAACCCCAATTGGCAACAGCTGGCTGAAACCTATAACTTTGCTGCCAAACCGATCAGCCAATTAGGATCTGCCAAACTCAGTATTACTGGTATGGACGCAGGATTTTGGGCTTGCAATCCTGACTGTTATGGTCCACAGGTCAAAGATGCTTATGTCAAAGTCAATTACAGTGTAGATCCTTGTATACTGAATCCTGCATATAGTGTTAATTGTCCTGGTTTTAGCACTGTAATAGAAAATGCTAAAAGTCCTTTGCAATGGAATAATTTTTCTATTCCTAATTCACTGCCTCACATAGGCGGTGGAATTCAACTACATGGATATAGTTATGGATTTGGATACTTTGCAGGAGAATATTGCACTGCTCAATTTATTATATGTTGGTCAACCAGTACTGCTAATGCAAGAAATGTAACTTTTAATGTAACAAACAGCGCAGGAACTAGCTTATTTTCTGATAATTGGTATGTATCCGGTGATAACACTGGAGGTTCAAGAAAGGGACGATTTTTATTTACAGAATCTAGAAATAGCTTAACAATGGGCAACGTTTCTTGGAGCGTATACGGAGGATATGGCGATAACATGGGGTTTTCAGGTTATGTAAGACCTATTTGGTCTCCAGATCCTTGCCATAAAAATCCACTGTATAATAAAAATTGTAGTAATTATAATGCTGAAATTAAACGATTAGCTGATTTAGAAAATGATAAGCAAGAAAAAATTAGGGCGTCTATAATATCTTCAATAACTACAATCACAACTACACCAAATTCAACTATAGAAACTACTATTGAAAATCCACATACAAAAGATACTAAAATTTCCGTTGCTACAGAGCAAACAGCAGATAAACTGTTACTTTATGATCAACACCCTTCTAAAGATAAGTTAGATGAAAAATCAAATATATCTAATATAACTGAACTAGCACTTGGCTTAATTAGTCAAAATCAACAACGAGAAAATATTATAGCAACTCAGGCAAGTGAAATTGCACAACAAACAGCAGTAGCTGCTGCTAGTGCAAGTATATTGCAAGCAGAAAATATAGCTATAGAAGCTGTTACCAACAGTCAAAGCATTACGCAACAACAAGAACAACAATTAATTTTAGAAAATGTTGGAACTAGTATTAAATCAGATACGAATTTAAATATTGTACCGGTTCCAGGCAGTACTAGTGTAGTTAATCAAACAATTCAACAGAAAAATATACAAAGTCAAATAGCGGCCGATACTGTATCTCAAATAACTAATACTAGTAGTACTAGTACTATAGTACAATTTAATGCTATGTCAGAAACCGTTATGCAACGTCAAATAATACCTGATATTGTACCTCAAACAACTAATACTAGTAGTACTAGTACTATAGTACAATTTAATGCTATGTCAGAAGCTGTTATACAAGCTGTACAACAGTTTAATATTTTGCAGCCTCCAATGTTTTCTCAAGTAACACCAGTTGTTGTAGCACCTTATCAATCACCAGTTATACAGGGTGCATCTGAAACCAAACAATTTGAAGTTTTTCAACCAAATCAACAAGCTAGTGCAGTTAGTATATCAAGAGATATATTACAAGTACCTCAGCAACATGTAAACATAGATCAAAAATCAACTATACAATCTATTATTATTGCACCACTAATTACAGTAGATATTCCTATACAACAAGCTAATATTACTACAGATAGAACAAATCCTATAAATGACATTATAGAAAATAAACAGCTAATCATTGAACAAGAAAATAAAGATAATAATATACAACAAGTAAAATCTAATGTTCAAGATAATGATGCAGCTGCAGGAGTTTCTATTACTAATATAGCTAGAACTCCGGTAGGTTTTAATACTTATATGATAGCTTTAAGTGATGCAAATTTTTATGCATCTAAAGAAATTTATCGTAATCAAAAAACAGTAGATAATGTTAGAGCATTAAGGCAGTTAGCAAGTGATAAGCTTCATCAGGAAATGGTAGATCAGCAATATAGGAAATAATTTATATTAATAATACAAATTATTTAGCGTTACTACATATTGTATTATTTATATTAAGCTTGTTTGTAATAGCAATGTCCATCTAGGATTAAAAACATGAAACTACACTATAATCATATTTCTGAACTAATTTCTGATGCTATGATGCGAGTTATAGAATTATGTTATAATCAAAATGTAACTACAACTTGGAAAGATATTTATTTATTCTTAAATGTTCCTGAATCAATTTGGAAAGATGAAATTGATTTAGATGAAAAAATAATAATTCAAAATGAAGAAGAACTAAAATTAATGCGTGATTTATTATCCAGTAGATTTGCTACTAAACATTAAAGGAAGCAAAATGACTGAAGAAATTAAAGATGTTAATAAGAAGATAGATGAAGCTGAGGCCGCAGTTAAAAAATATGCTAGCAAAGATACTGTTATTAGTATTGGAGGCTATGAATTTACTCCGGCAAAATTAATGGTAGCAGCTACATTAATCAGTAGTACGTTGGGTGGATTATATGGTGTCTTTGAAGTATATAAAGACTACATAGGCATGAAGAAAAAGATTGCTGAATATATTAGTCCAGATTTTAGCGAGTTTGATAAACGATTAGCAGTAATAGAAGAAAATATTACTAAAACAAGCAAGGCTGTACAAGAAGGCAGTGATAAAACTGCAGAATACACTCGTGATATTAAAAATGATTTGAAGAGTGATATACGCAGATTAGAAAAAGTTGTTGAAAGTGTTGAAACTAGTAACAAAATACAACAACGTGAGATAGATAAAACTGTGCAAGAAATTAAAATTGAAGTGCGTAGTATACAAAAGTCAGCTGATCAGTCACTTAATGCTGCTACTAAAGAAATGAATAAAATGAGTGCTGATAATGCTAAGGCTATTGCTGCCAATAATCGTGAAGTGGATGCTAAACTTAAAGCTCTTGATCGTAAGATAGCCGAGGACTTAAAGAAAGCTCTAGATAACCCATTGGCTAATAAATAAGGATGCAGCATGAGTGATACACTAGAACCTAAACCGCTAACTCGTAGTGAAAAAGAAGCTAAAATCAAAGACAAAGCAGGATTTGTTATTGTATTTTTAGCTGCACTACTAGCTATAAACACAATGATTGGTGGGTCGAATAGTAGCAAAATACAAAATAATACTATTCAAGCTAACAATATGTGGGCGTGGTATCAAGCTAAAAATGTACGTGGAGTACTATACGAGATTAGTGCTGCAGAGGCTAATAAACCAGAAAATAAGGAAAAGTTTTTAGCTGAAGCTAAGCGTATGAGCGATGACAAAAAAGACATTATGGAAAAAGCTAAAGCACTAGAGTTGGAGCGTGATGAAGCTAAAAAGCGCAGTCCTTGGTTTACCTGGGGCGGAAGTATACTACAAATTAGCATTGTTTTACTAACAGCAAGTATATTAGCAGCTAGTATGTCTATGTTTTATGTAAGTACTGTGGTTGGTGTAGCTGGTGCATTAATAGTTACGCAGGCACTATGGATGTGGTTGCCATGGTTAGGATAGCACTGCTAACCTTACTCTTAGCTAGTTGCAGTGACATTTACAGGTATCCATGTCAAAATCCAGATAATTGGGAGCACAAGGTTTGTAAAAAACCTTATTGTAGTGCAAACGGTACCTGTCCAGAAGATTTAACACCCTATGAACGAACACAATTAGTAGCTGGTAGTAAATATCCTGCTCAAGCATCAGCAAAGGATTGCAAATGATTAAAGACTTATGGTCAGGTCCACGTTATACCGAAGACGAATTAATGGCTAGGCTGAAATTTTTTATAGGTATGGTACTAGCATTAACACTATTCGGTATCGTATTTGTAGTTCTTTACAGCTTAATATTCGTAACACAGCCAATGAACGGTATTAGTCCTGTAGATAACAAGTTTTTTGAATTGATTATTCCTATTGCTACTTTCTTAACAGGTACTCTTAGCGGTATTATGTTAGCCAGTGGTGATAAGGAGGCTCAAAAAGTAGCACTACAAGCTGCAAACAAAGGTTGGGATAAGCCACCAAGCCCACCACCTATGCCAACTGTTACTCTAGGTAATAATGGTAGTATAAGCATAGCACCATCAACTGGTGGCAATCAAGTAACTGTTGGGTTTGGCGGTAAAGCCGCACCACCACAACAACCATTTCCAGAACTATAATAGGAAATTTTATGACTAAAATTTTATTAGCCCTTGTAGCTTCACTATTAATACAACCAGCACTAGCGTCGGATTCATCAAAAAAGGAAGAAAAAGCACCAGCTAAAACTGAAGCTAAAAAAGACGATCCAACAAAGAAAGAACAAAAAGCTCCGGCTAAAAAGGAAGATATTAAAAAAGAACGTGCTTGTATTGATAAAGTTAAAGATGGCAAACCTGTTATTGGCAAAGATGGCAAGCCGGAACAGATTTGTAAAGACGTTAAAGTACATGAAAAATTAGAAGGACATAAAGTACCTGATAAGAAATAACTTTAACTACTAGGAATATACATGGCTAAAAGCAGTGCTAAGAAGTTACGTAGTGTTCAACTTAATAATGTTGTTCCATTAAATATAAGTTTTAAAAATATAAAACCACTTAATTATATTCAAGAAAATTATTTAACAGCTATACATAAAAATAGTGTAATTTTTGGCATAGGTAGTGCAGGTACTGGCAAAACATATATTGCAGCAACATATGCTGCCAGTGAATTATTTTATCGTCGCATCAAAAAGATTATACTAACTAGACCAAATATAGAAACTGGACGAGGATTAGGATTTTTGCCTGGTACACTAGACGAAAAATATGCTCCCTACCTAGAACCATTTGATTATATTTTTTCTGATAGTCTAGGACGAGGATTCTATGAGTATGCGCTTAGTAAAAAACAAATAGAACCTAAACCGTTAGGATTTATGCGTGGATTAACTTTTGATGACTGTATAGTCTTATTAGACGAGGCACAAAATGCGACTAGAGATGAGATAAAAATGATCTTGTCACGCGTTGGTAAAAACTGTAAAATAATAATTAGCGGAGATCACGAACAAAGTGATATTAACAACAGCGGACTACTAGATGCCAGCATTAGATTAAGTAATATCGAAGGTATTGAAACGATTAAATTCAGAGATGAAGATATTGTACGTAGCAACTTATGTAAACAAATAATTTTAGCATATAAATAATAATACTAGCTATAAAAACTGTTATGTATGCTGTAAATAAACTCTGGTTTTTAAATGACAATTGTATAAAATAATAGGAATTATCATGGCCAAAACGTATAAACCAACAAGTGGTATGGCTAGTGCTGCCAAAAGAGCACTAAAATGGAAAAGCGAAGGAAAAGCTGGCGGCACACTTGTTGGTTTAGCTAGAGCCAATCAACTAAAAGATCGCGATCCACTATCGGCAAGTGTAGTACTACGCATGTACAGCTTCTTTAGTCGTCATGAAGTAGATAAGAAAGCTAGTGGTTTTTATAGTGGACAAGAAGGATTTCCTAGTAAAGGTCGTGTAGCTTGGGATTTATGGGGTGGTGATGGTGGATATAGTTGGAGTACTGCTAAACGTAATCAGATTATGCGTGAGCGTGAAGGCAAAGCACTTCAATTAGTTCGTATAGCTCAAAAAGGCATGATTAGTAAACCACTACGTATTATGGCAGCACAATTAATAGAAAATTATGCCAACCAAAACATTAGTGAAGACCTAGAAGCTTTTGGTCAATTTATGTATCATGCAGAATTATTACGAAATGACCATTTAGACATATACTTACTAGATCTGTGTAAAGTAGACCAACCTTATCGTGATATACTTGTAGAAGTATTTAGTCAGCTAGATGATATGCACGATGGTGATAATACAGTAGATGATGAAGATAGTTATAGTGATACGCCACTATAAAAATAAAAAAGCCCGCTAATGCGGGCTTTTTTTACTTAACAACTTCTAAAGTAGGAGTTTCGTTTTCTGATTTTGGCAATTGGGGTTGAGCCTGTTGCTGAATCTTAGCTGTAAGTGGATTAGCTACTTTAGCTGGCATTTCTTGTAATGCCATAAGTATAGTATTTGCTTCTTGTACTGTAAATGTAAATGTAAGTTCTGTGTTTTCCATATTATTTTATTGGGCAAGCTCCTGTTGTACAATCCTCACTAACAATTTCATTGAAGCTGTTAGCACTTTCTAAATTTACTGATTTTAGGTTAAAAACATAATCTTTGTAGGTTTGCTCATCAACAACTTCTTGTGGAAGATATAAGTAGCCTAAATCTTTAGCTGTTTTAGTAGGGTCTGTTCTATAAATAAAACTTACGCCTACATAGCAATCCCAATTATTAAATAACCAATCAACAATCTCATTAACTTCAGTAACATCGTAACTGATTGTTACTGATGTATTTTGCTGTGTCCAACTAGTTTGTAATAATTTATATCTGTCTAGCTGATGTACCGCGCTTTCTAGATTAACTTCTTTGCCAGCTTCTTTGTGAAATGGTACATCTTTCCATTCTACTGGAAAGGTTATTAATACTCCCGTAGGATCTGTTGGATGATTTATTACTTTATAGCCTGCTTCACGCATTAGTGGAATAACAGGATCATAGGTACTAAACTGCACATTGTTGAAAATATACTTGCCTAGTGGTTTATGTACGCCCTCGGTACAATCCATAATCTTTGATAGGGTTCCACTAGGCTTAACACAAGTAACATTTTTAGGACGAGGTAATCCTAGTTCATCTGCCATGCTAATAGCGGCACTGGTTGCTGTACGCTTAAGATATTCATAGTCATAGGTATTCATATCAGGACGCATTGCAATACCTGTTAAACCAACCCCGCAGAGACGTAGGAAATAGTTGTTAAGGTGCCAAGCTTCTTGTAAGATCCCGTCTTTAAGATTAACACAGGTTTGACGATAATTTGCCCTGGCAGCCAATCTGATCGCATCGTGTAGTCCAGCGGTGTCACCTTTAAACTTGGAGATATCCGTTTCTGTAAGGTTGCAGAAGGACTTGTTGCCCAATAGGATTTCGACACATGGATTTGCTCCTTTATACCACGGAGCACGTCTAAGAGCTTCTTGTTCATTAATAAATCCTGGTTCACTACCACCGGCCTCTTGCATAAGATTAAATATATGCTTTAGTTCAGCTCGTGTAGGTTTTTCTTTAAATACTAAGCTATTATTACTTTGTTGACGGTGTTCACGGCCATACAACCAAAAGTCTTTTTTAGCTATTGCAAACTCTTCCCACTCTGGTTGACCATAATCAAAAAGAGCAATTTCAGCGCTTCTACGACTGGATAAAATTGTTCCAAGATGATTAACAATATCAAGAATATCCATTCTAGTAAGGAGACTATCTGCTCGACCACTAAGTATATTAGCGATTGCAACATAGGCTTTTGAAATAGCATTGTCACCACTACTAATCCAGCCATATCCTTTTAATCTTTCTCCTGCAGGTCTTAGTTGACTATAATCAAGTACAAGTGTATTTGCTGGGTATTTACCAGCAAGTAGTTTACCAATAGATTTAGCCCAAGCCTCAGCACTGTCTCCTACTTGTATTGTCCAAGTTTTTGTGTTAGCATCCCAAGTTTCAACATTGTGTTCTATACCGCCCTTAGCTGTTCGTTGACTTTTAATAACTCGAATGTCTTTTATTGGTTTTGAAAATCCATTTAGTGTACCTACAATTGGCTTAAATCCTACACCACAACCTTGTAATAATAACCATAAGACATCTACTACATCATACACAGTTTCTACTTGTGTAAAGCTACAATTAAATTGACTGGCTTCACGAGTTTGTGCTACATTTGTACCACCTAACCACAATGTACGGCCACTCATCAATACTTTTCTAGACAACATAAGTTGTTCTAGTTCTTCTAGTTCAGCTACTTCATTAAAATATAACTGACGCTCTACACTACGTTCCCATAGCCAGTGTTGATGATCACGTACTCGTTTGATTGTTTGTGTCCATGTTTCAAACTCTTTGCCATCATCACTAATAGGCCTATTGTAGGTGCGTCTAGTAATAACTTGTGCGCGTGTGCTTATTTGCATAATTGCTCCTATTTTCCTGTGCTACCAAATCCTCCAGTACCACGTTTTGTATCATTCCAGCTGTCAATAAAATCGCATAATATAACTGGTAAAATAACCAGTTGAGCAATTCTAGCTCCAACCTCTATTGTATATGTATTTTCGCTAATATTTTTTAGTGCAATTTTTATGTTTCCGCGATAATCACTGTCAATAACGCCTACACTATTAAGCACAATAATTCCCTTTAGGCCTTGTCCTGATCTGTTAAATACAAACCCTCCGTAACCCTGTGGAATTTTAATGGCTACACCAGTATCTAAAAGTTTTGTTTCGCCAGGGCAGAGTTCACAACTTTCAGTGCTGCGTAAATCTGCTCCTGCATCACTAGGATTAGCGCGTTTTGGTAAATAGGCTATATTATCTACACGACATTCTACTAGTTGTTTAACTACTATATCACGATCGTAATCATAGCTATTGTTAATATTAAAAAATTCTGTAGTTTCTTTCATTTAATTTTTAGCTCTAGTATTTTATCAATTTTTTCACAGTTTTTACTGCCGATTGCGTCTTTGCAATAGGTAACAAGATCCATAAGTTGATAGTTAAGTTCTAATTGTTCTCGGTTTTCGTTAAGCGCTTCGATGTATTTGTAGCGACCGTGTAAAGGAATACTATTAATAATATCCCAGGTAGTGCCATATTCTTCAACAAGTTGCTGAGCGCGTTTAGGTCCCACACCAGGAATACCAGGGACATTATCACCACTATCACCCATAAGACACTTAACTGATATATATTGTTCGGGTTCAAATGCGTAGTAATCGTTCCAGTTATCCCACGTAACTTCTTTTCTAGTAACATAGCTAAATCTTCCTACTCCTGGTTTGATTAGTAAATCCCAATCTTTATCACTGCTTATTAACCAAATATCATCAAGGAGTAGTTTACGTTTTTTACTTACTACATAAGCAGCAATATCATCTGCTTCAACTCCTTGGAACTGTAATACTGGATAATATTGACCAACTAATTCTAGTGCATGGCTAAAATCTTCAAAGAATAGTTCGAACTCTAGTTGTTCAGCTTCAGTTTGCTGATCATATTTATCTTTACGATTTTGCTTATAAAGCGGATAAATATTCTTACGATAGCTACTTGACCCTTGATCTGCGGCAACAATAATCCACTTAGCTTTATAACTCTTTTTTAAGCTTTCAATGGTGCGTAAATAGTCTTCTGCAAAATCTTTAGCTCCACTATGTTTATAGCGAAAAGCAAGATTAAGCGCATCAACTATCATCAATGTCTTTTCAGTTGTTTCAAATTGTATAAAAGGTTTCATATGATTTTTATAGTGTAATTTATTATTATATCACACATGAGTTATTATGTCAAGATACAAATTTAATCGTGCTTATGCTAAGCCAGTCTTCGAGTAAGAAAATATAAAACTCATAATTATCTGAGTTATACATTAGCCAACGTTTTTCTAATAATTTGTCATCATCAAATACTACAGTAGCCACAAACAATTTACTACGATCATGTTTGAATATAAGTAAAGGTAGTTTATCAACTTGACGAGCTTGACGATTAGTTTGTTGCCACCACTCTATAAGTTGTGGCGTCTTATGTGTTAATAAACCACTGTTAATATGATCATCTGCATAGCCTTTTACCTCAACACAAAATCTATTAACTAATCCAGGTATATACAAATCACCTTTTAGTTGATGTTTAGGGTCAAGTGCTCCGCTTCCAGGCACTCTTTCCCAGTTTAAACCTGTATGTTTACGTAACATATCCCGTGCTATAGTTTCAGTACGTGCGCCTTTTTGACGGCTATCTACCACTAACTGCCTCACTAACATGCTTAGCTAATCTTGCCCAATCAATATTGCCTAGATCGTCTGTATATAAGTCTGTAGGTTTTTGATCATTTAATGCTTGTTGTTCTAAAATTTTAGTGGCTTTTTCTATACGCTTAGCACGTTTACTCATAATTTTTTCGTAATGCTTGTTGACCATATCTATCCTTCAATACAAGATATATTATTACGTTTAACAACATTTATTTTCTCTAAAAGTGGATGGCTAAACCCATGACTTACTAAAAAAGTATTTAGGTGTTCTTCGCGTAATAATACTTCTACTAATTTTTCTTTACCATCTACGTCTAATGCTTCTACTGTTTCGTCAAGTATTAGTAAATTAATACGACTACTACTTAGTGTTTGCATTAATTTTCTAATTGCTAGCAGTGTGGCTACATTTACACGGGCTTTTTCACCGCCGCTAAGAGCATTTATATCAATGTCGCGACCATTATCAGTAATTACAACATTAAGTTTATCACTACTATTTACTTTAAAACTAATTTGAAATCTTCCGTCACTTAAATCTACTAAGTACTTATTAGTAATATCTTCTAAATCTTTAACTAAACATTCTATTTTATAAGCAACTAGTCCTGTAGTTGAAAATGTTTTTGTGAGTACTTGTAATATACTCATACGTTCATTCATAATATTAAGCTGAAAACTATGTTCTTCAAGTTCAATATTCATTTCTTGTAGCTGTTGTTTAATAGCATCTATTCTACTATTATGCTGCTGCGCTTTGTTATTATATTCTTCGGCTAGTTTAATACGTTGCTGAGTATTTTGTAAATTTTTAGATAGTTCGTTGTATTGTACTTGAAGCTCGTTCTTATCTAGTATATTTGTAGTTAGTGACTTATCTATTAGTAATATTAACTTTTCAAATTCTTGCTCAATTTGTTTAGCTTGTTTATATTTAGTATCCTGTGACTCTAAATCGTTAGCAACAATTAAATTTGCAACCGCTTCTGCTCTAGCACTTTCTATTTCATGCATTTTTATATGTACAAGCTCACTTACTTTATTTTCATCAATCTTGCTAAAACAAGTAGGACATATACCATGCAAGTTATTTAAGCGTTTAATAAATGCTTCACCATCACGTACAGTTTTCATGCATTCGGTTTGTTGCTGTTGCGCGTCTTTAAGCTTACTATAGTTTATAGGACGTATTTCTATAATAGGGTTTAAATTGTCTAATTGTTTAATATAAGTATTATTTTGATTAATTTTACGATTAGTTTTATCTACATTAAGTATTTCTAGTTCAAGTTGTGCTACTTGTGTAGGTAAAGTACTATCTAATACTTCTACCTTTTGTAATTGTCTTGGTGTTAGATCACTCTTTTCGTATTTATCTAGCCAGCTATTTATAGCTGTAATTTTTCCTTGACATTCACTAATTTGTTTACCAAGTTCAATAGTATACTCTTTAAATATTTCTCCGGCTCGAGTATACTTAGTTAAGTTTAGTATTTCTATTAAAAACTTTTTTCTAGCAGTGTCGGCACTAGTTAAGAATTCTAAACTGCTAGCATTACTTTGATAAACAATTTGTGCAAAGCTTTTATGATCTATGCCTATAATTTCTTCAATAATTTTATAGGTTTGTGTAGCAGTGTGAGCACTAATATCTACACCATTTTTTAATAATTTAACTGTTTGTTGAGTACCACGCGTGCATTTAATTGTATACTCATTGTTATCTCGTTCTAGATCTAGTTCAATAATATAGCTTTTTTCTTTAACATACCTGTTTAGTATGTCAGCTTTTTTAATATTTTTACTATTTTTATTAAACAATACTTCTTCTAGTATTAGTGCTACACTGCTTTTACCGTGTCCATTCTTACCAACTAGTTGTGTCAATGGTGCCTTAACAAAGTTGATAACATTATTTGCACCATAGCTAAAACAATTAGTCCAGCGTAGTTCTTTGATTGTTATCATTTTTCCAAAACCGTTTTTTATTTAAAAATCCTAGTTGCTCTACTAGTAATATTGTATTTTTAGCTTGTTCATAGTAGTCAAGCCAGTGTTCTTGCATACCACACTCTCTTTCTGCTATTATTTTAGCTACATAAATCATGTTAGGATGATACTCATTCATGTTCTATTTTATCTAAATTATTTTGCACTTCAAGTATGGCACGCTCTATAGTTGCTTCTGGCAAGTTTAGTATATATTGTAAATACTCACGTACCTCTTCTACCAAACTCATATCCCTATCTAGCATAAGCTGTACATCGCTTATGCGCTTGATTACCTTGCGGTCAATTAAGTCACTATCTTCTAGTTCACCCAACTCTTGCAAATCACCCTCAACTTGGTAAATTGTATGATGATAAGGTGTTGACGGTTTAGGGTCATTTACACCTACTGTTTTACGAATAAGTTGTGGTAAATCTAATTTTATCCAACTATGTTGTAATGTATCTGTATCTAATAAAATTACACCTGTATCAACTATTTGACGATGAAAACTTGTAGTAATTGGACTACCAGGATATAAAATATTAAGTTGACAATTTTCATAGCTATGTAAATCACCAGCTAATACTACATTCCAAGCATTAAAAATATTTAAATTTACTTCTGGTGTTACATGTGGTGGAATAGCCCCTCGAACATGTGTGCATAATATTTCTCCGCCTTCTGGCCAAGGATTATTTTTTTCAAAGTCTTTTAATTTGTTATATGGAACAAATTCAATGCCATAATCGCTGTAGTAATCATCTACAATAATAACTTTACGATTCATTTTATTAGTAGCCTTAGCTAAATTAGTCATAAAAGTTGTAGATTTTTTTACTGCTTCATGATTGCCGCTATATATAATCGTGTTTATTTTACAGTGATTAATTAAATCAAAATAAATCTCTAGCTCTTCCATGCTAGGTAATTTATCAAAAACATCGCCACCTATAATAAATAGATCTGCATTATCTTGATGTAAAGTTAATTGTTGCCACAATAAATTATACCTATTTTTAGCCCAATCTTGTGGTACATTCTTTTGCCCTAGTTTTATATGTATATCTGCTGTAAATAGTACTTTCATTATAGTCTCAAAAAGAATAGCCCAGTAACGTAAATTACTGGGCCTATTATTAACCTAATTCTTTGATAGCTTCTTGCTCGCTAGCATCACCCTCATCATCTTCAGCTGTGGTAACTTTTTCTAGTAGAGCTTTAACTTCATCTGGAGTAGGTCTTGGAAACTTGTCGTCAATGTTTTGTGCACTATTTGCAGCTGTTTTTTCTGCCTCTGTAAGGGCACGAGGCTTGCAACGTAATACTTGTAGTGTATATTCGACATTAAATGCAAGTGGACCAGTTTTTTGACGTTTAAATACTACATCCCAACCTGTATCGTAGTCTGTAGGATCACCTAAATCTTCTGCAGCTGTAAGAATCTGTTCAAACAGCTTCTTTTTAAGATTAAGCGCCTTAACTCTACCATCTTTAGGATCGATACAATTGATGGAGTAACTCCAACTGCATTTTAAATCAGGAAAATAATCTGGCATATGATCTTTTTCGAGATTATCGAATTTTTCTTTTTCACGACTAAAGGCTAAGCACTCAATAGGAATATCCTTATTGTTAGTGCCTTTAATCCAATAAATATAGCGTGGCAAAACTCCACCAACTAATCTAACCGTATTTTCACCGTCTTTGTATTCGTAAGTTTCTACTTTGTTTGTAGCTGCTTTCCCTTTAGTTTGTTTAAAGCTAATTGCCATTTATTCCTCGTATTTAAAATATAGTTTATTATTGTTAAGTGTTAATAGCGGATTGTATTTTATTGCGTTAATTTTTAGGTCTGGATAGTAACTTAAATCTAAATATGTGTAACCTAAATCTATATACTGTTGATAACTTCTACGTGCCGCTAGCGTTATATACTGCGATTTGAATAGTATATCTGTGTTATCATCAAAAAATAATTCAGCTGGCGATAGTAGATAACTACTTCCGCCTTCTAATCCAAGTTTAAATCTTTTATAGTATTCTTCAAGAATTTCTACTAATTTAATTGGATTATTGTTTGCTAGCCGTTCTAATTTACTAAGACTAAATCGAAAACTTTTTCTTTGATTTATCATATATTATAACACAATAGAAGTACTACTACAAGTTAAAATTTCTACACCAATATCGTTTCCCAGCCTTTTTTCATATATAGTCCTAGTCTATCAGTATTTTGTTTTTTATCGGTCCAACCGCTAAATTGAATATCAACTACAATTGGTGATAATTTGCCTGGATATGGTCGCATTATTCGGCCAACAATTTGTTCTAGTAAACTGTCATTACTCATTGGTACTGCTAGGATGACGCAGCTGAGTATGTTGATTGAGATTCCTTCACTAAAGATTTGGCGGCTACCAGCAATGCACATTTTTGTTTTGTTAAGGATTTGCTCTTTAGCATATTGCCGTTCTTCAAAGCTGGTGTCGCCAGTAACCAACAAACACGTTTCTCCAACATATTCTTTTACTTTCTCCAAAAATTCTACACGGTCTGCTACAACAAGCACACTATGCCCATGTTGTATATGATAAGTTGCAAGTGCACTGATATATTTTCTATAGTATTCGCTTTGTGTTAGTTCATTAATTTTTTCTACCCAAGGAACGTTATGTTTTAATGAAATATTGCTTTTTATTAGGTGTACTACTGGATTAATAGTATTAGCCTGTTCAGGTTTAAATACTGTGGTACCAAAGTAATCTTGAAATAATACGTGCTTACCATCTTTGCGTTGCATAGTACCACTAAGTGCTAGTCTATATCTACTGTGAAAGCTATCTATAGTTTGACTAAAAGTTGTGGCAGGACAGTGATGTGCTTCGTCTAATATAATTGTGCCAAATTCACGATTAATTTTTTCTAAATTTTTTACTATGCTTTGTACATTGCCAACTACAATAAAGTGATCTTCTACATCAAAATTACCACTGCCTATAATACCAGGACTAATACCAAATAATGTTTCGATTTCTTCATGCCATTGATCACGTAGCGCAGTAGTATGAGTTACAATTAGCGTTTTTTGGCCCCACTTACGTGCTATATGTAAAGCAGTAAATGTCTTACCCCAACCTACTAGTGCATTGATAAAGCAAGTATCTGTAACTTGATCATAAATTTCTTGTTGATCTGGACGCAGCGGATATCTAGCTGTAGGAAACGGCACAGGATTTGTAACACGTTTGTCTACTATATTATATCCATCTGGTATTAGATCGATACGGCCTTGTGGCACACTAAGCATACCGCCACTAAAGCTTTTATAGTTTTTAATAGTTTCTACACTAACAAACTTCTTTGATCCAGTGTTTTTATGGATTTTATAAGTAAGTGTGTTCATGATAAACTTACTAGCAGCACTACCTGGATTGTCCATGTAGATTCTATTGCTAATAATAGCTTTCACACTTTTCTCCAAGTTGGTTTAATTGGTTCACTGTAAAATCCATATAATAAGTTTCTGCCACCATAACTAAGTATGCCAGCGTATATTTCGTTGTCTTGTGGTACTTGTAAGCTTTTAAATCTTTCAGCTAGGTCTTCAACCTCTAAAACACACCCAATGCCTTGTGCAGGGAAAACTTGTTTAAGTCTGTGTGTAGCCAGTTTGGCGCGCCTAGTTTTTTTATGTTGAAATAATTGTCCGTGGTTGTCTATAAACCAGGTAGTACTTTTTGCCAGTTTTATTACGTCTTGTAAGAAATAGATAGCCGTACCTATAGGATACAAGCTATCACTTATTTGTAGCCTACGCAGTCCTAGTGTAGGTTTATCAATATTCTTATCATCTACTACACGGTATTTATCACTATAGATAACAGTATCTTGATCTACATACTCCTTACGATAGAATACTAAGCCACCTAACTGCTGTGGCTCACGTTCACCTAGTCTAAATACGGGCCAAACTATTGCCGTCAGTTCTATAGGTTTCCTCAAAGTGTCCAAAACTATAATCATCTCCAATGTCTTGATCTACACCAATAGGAAAATTAGGAATATTACAACCCCAATCATATTGAGTATTATCTTTTAAAATATTGCAATATTGTTCTACATGCTCGGTCTTAACAAGTGCCACGATTGAGTCGTGTACAAGCATGAAGATTCTTGCGTCAAGTCCACACTTGCTAATTTCTCTAGCAGTTCCAATAGCTCCGAGTAGGTTAACGTCACTTGCCAGCGATTGGATTTCTGAATTAATTCCACTTCGTACTTCGTGGGCTGCAATTCCTTTGTCACTGCTGAATACGTTAGGAAGCCTTCTTTTTCGGCCAAAAAACGAGTAAGTATATCCATTTTGTTGAATAAAATCCTTGCGAGTGTCTAACCACTGTTTTAATTTTTTAAAAGTTGTAAAGTACTGTTTAATATCTTCACGAGCACGATCAACAGGATAATATTTACCTGTTGCTTTGCTAACAGTAAGACTTACCTTATCTGCACCGCTACCATACAATATACCAAATGAAATAGCTTTAGCACTTTGACGCATATCTGAAAAAAGCTTTTTTACTTGTTGTACTTCACATGGTAAATCAAATACCATTTTAGCAATACTACTATGAAAATCTTCGCCATCTGTAAATACTTTTTGTAAATTTTTGTCGCCTGATAACACAGCGGCATAGTACATTTCAGCAGTTCTTAGGTCTTGCGAAACGATCTTATAGCCCGACGGAGCTTTGATGCAGCCTTTGATGATTGGGTCGTCTCGTGGGATTTGTTGCGCATTAAATTTCCCACTGCTAGAAAGACGGCCACTAGTGGTAAAGATAAGATTAAAATTAGTACGAATCCTATCATCCCTATCAAGCTCAGGAAGTATCTTGTGTATATATGTGTTTTGGATCTTGGATAATTTACGTACTTGTAATATCGCTTTAGGAAGCTCATGTTCTTCACTTAATTGTTCCAGGACTTCAGCATCTGTGCTTATAGCACCTGTGCCTGTTTTTTTACCTGTTGGTGTTAAACCTACATAGTCAAATAATATACTACGTAGTTGCATAACGCTATTAGGGTTAAATACTTTTGATTCATTTTTTTCAAATAGTTTAACTTCGTCGAACGTATAAATATGCTGTTTAGCCTCTTCAATTGTTTCAGTTAAATATTTATCAGCAAATTCCATACGTTCACGACTAATAGGAATACCTACTTCTTCCATATCCATTAAGAATAGTGTACCTGGAATTAAAATTTCACTATAAACTTTACGCAAATTATCATTCTTTTGTACAATAGGCCAAAATTTGTTAAATAGTTCTAGTGTAACTGCTGTGTCTATACTGGCATATTCGCTGATAATATCAAAAGGTATTAAGTCATAAGTAAAATTCTCATTAAGAACACCGTGTTGACGACAATACTCTTTTTTAAATTCATCCAGTTTAGCGTCGTAGTCACCATAGTCTGTGTATTTTAGTGCTAAATCTTTTAAACCGTGACTGTCCGTTTCGTCAAGTACATAGTGCATAACCATAGTATCATGTACTCTGGTACGATCAAAGTCTAAGTTAAGGTGATATTTGAGCATTTTATAGTCAAATTTCATATTATGAAATACGATAGTAAAACGTGTACAAATTTCTTGTAGCAATCTAAGAGAATTGTAGTCTATACAATCGCAGCTAACATATCTGCCGTGATTAGGTTTATAACTAATACTAATTCCTAGAACATAGCCATCACGAGGATATAGTCCAGTCGTTTCCGTATCTATAGCTACTACACCTTGCGCATTTTCTAATACTTCTTGAAAAAAACTATAAGCATCATGTTCGTTGTTAATACCGTCAAAATTTCCAGTTTTAACGCCAGTAATTTCACCACGAATATGTTTATGTATTTTGTCTACTGCACGTTCAAAATCAGGTTTTCCTTCTGGCTTAAATGCTAACATTGCAGGGTTACTAATTGGTATAAATTTTTTATTTATTAGTTGACCAGAATAATTAGTTACGCTAGTAACCTTGGCATATTCTTTAGACGCTTCAGCCCCTACCAAGATCACTAAATCATAGAGATCGGTATCAACATTAAGATCAACATCTTTTTTAAGTAATTTAGTAATTGGTTTCGAACTCATATGAAAGTGATCATAGTCAAATTCGAAATAATCACTATATCGTGTACGATTAGGTGCTTTATCAATTACAGCAATTTTCATTGAATATACTCTTTTATACTTTGTACATTTATTGTGTCTAATTCACCAGGATCAACACCGTCTGGTAATTTAATAATTTCTACAATAAAATCATCTTCTAAGATTGGTTTAATTTGTTTTGCTGCTTTTTCTCCTGCTTCATCACCATCAAATAAGATGTATATATTTGTAACACCTTGTGCTTTAAATGGCAATAATTTTTGTTTTGTTGTATTTTGTAATGTATTTGTTCCAAAACAGCAGATTGCATTTCTTACTCCTTTATCGTATAAATTAAGCATGTCAAATATACCTTCTACTAATATAATGCTGCGACTAGGCTGCTCTAAATAGCTAGGAAATAAAGGTAGTTGTGTTCCGGCAGGGTAATTAATATATCTAGGATTTACGTTGCTTAGTGTATGTCTGCCAACAAAGACTTTAGTCTGATTAGTAACGTCTTTTATTGGAAATACAATACGATCTTGTAATTTTTCTACTTGATTGGTATAAAATGCATTAAAATGTTTAAGTGTTTGTGCACTAATTCCACGAAATGATTTAGTCCAAGGTGTATGTCCTATAGGTATATCAACTTCTTGTTTTACACTAAGCTCATATAATTTCTTTTTAAGATTAGCAATTTTAAGCGGCACGGGATTAGTAAAAACACCAAAATATTTAAAAATATTAGTTTTAAATCCGCAACTAAAGCAGTGGGCTGCACCGCTAACACGATCAATTCTAAAACTAGGATTATTATCCTCATGTTCTGGATTTAAACATTTAATTACGTAATCTCTTCCACTTATACTATAACTTAAACTATTTTTTTGTAATAATTCTAATATTGGATCATTCATCTATGCATTCCATGGTAAGTCTGCACTAGTATCATCTTGTTTTAGATTCTTTTTACCTGCTTTTTTAATAATTTCTTTTTCTTGTGGTTTATCTATGCTTTGTGGACTAATTTTAAGAGTTTCCCAGTCTATAGGACTAGTGAATCTCATTTCTTTACCGCCACGAATTTTAGTAGTTTCAAAACTAATAGCATTACTACTTTTGTCATGCGCTTCCATTACCAGTGCAATATCAGCAGCATCTAAAATACCTTTAGCAAATCGTGCCTCACCAGTTGCATCAATTTGATAAGGACTTACCATTACAATTTCGTATTTTCTAGCTAAATTTTTTAGTTTCTTCGATACTTCGATTTGTGGTTTCCAATCATACATATCGGAACCTTCAATAACAATTTGATTTAAGTAGTCTACTACTATAACTTGTAATTTGTCACCAAATTTAGCTTTTGCTTTGCCAATGTGCAGATCGATACCACTAATGGTAAGGTCTCTATCATCAACAATAATCATTTGATTATCTGGTTTTAGTTGATAATTTCGTACTAAATTTTCTTCAAATTTAAATCTATCACGATGCCGCATAAAATCTAGTACGGATTGATCGGCTTCTTCAAACATGTTTGCTCTAGTTTTTACTATACTTAATATTTCAGTATCTGTTAATTTATTTTGTTTTAATCGTTGCAAATCGACGCCTGATAGTATTGAAAGATTACGCTCCATAACCTCATATGCAGTCATTTCTATAGAGAAATATATTGAACTATTTCCATTTTCATACTGATTAACAAAAATATTACTGCTAGTAATACTTTTGCCACTACCTCGTTTGCCGCCGATGAGTACGAGCTCTTGTCTAGCCACACCACCAAGAACAGCATCAAAAGTATTATTAAGACCCAAATAAACACGTTCTTTCTCCAAGTCATCTGGATGGCGAAATAACATCATATCAGCCATAGTAAATACTTTTTCACTAGTATGTGTTTTTTCCTCTATAGTCATGGCTATAGTAGATAAGTTTTCTTTTATCTCATTGCTATCATAAAGTGGTAATTTATCTACAAATTTATCTAGTAGCTTTACAGTTTCATTTTGTGTATATTGATCTATCAATGCATCTAGCGCAATTTCTGCACTAACATCAGGTACTTCCGTTAAGCGGAGAGTAGCTAACGTTTTAGACGCTGGACCCTCCCTTATAGTTAATGCTAAATCGTCAAAACTTGGTACACTGTGGTACTTTTCATAGTGTTTATTGATTGCACCGTAAAGAGAGCTGTACGCAGGGTCTAAAAATACTAGCTTGAGTCTGGCCCATAATTCAAGGTTTTGTTCAGCTAGTAGTTTATTTAAGACTACTGCACTCGTATCCAAGGCTAGCCTACCTTAGATTCGTTGTCTATAATTACTTGATCTATAATTTCCGTTACTTTGTAGAGTACTTGTTCTCTTAATTTTTTTATATCTTTTTGATAACTTGCATCTCGTTCAAATAACAGACTAAGTTGTTCGTGGGTTAATAATTGTTGTAAGCCGAAGTATATATGATCGTAAGCCATAGTAGATTCTGGCATTACCTCAACTTGAGCTGTTCGGCCATAGTTATCTGTAGCTAATTTTACTACTTCTTCTATTGTAAAACTTTGATTGTCATGATAGGTAATAGTTACTTTCATAAAGGCCTAAAAGTAGAAAAGGCCGGGAGCATTTTACGTCTCCCGGCCTGGGTTTTTGTTACTGTTTATTAAGCAGCTTTAGCTTCTGCTTTTGCGCGTTTTGCAGCGCCATCATAATCAGCAACTTTAATTCCGCGACGTGTTAATAGGGTTTTAAGACCTCGTTCTGTTTTATCAACAGCCGCAGCGATTTCTGCAACTGTCATGCTATGAATTTTAGCTCCAAGCTGATTAACAGGATCGACATTTTCTTTGGCATAACTATTCTTTTGCGCAGGAATTTTTGCAATTTGACCTTTACGAGTAAGGCTAAGAGCCTTACCGCGAACACTAGCAACAGTTTTGCCTAGTGCTGTTGCGATGTCTTCGATAAATGCGCCTTGTTCTGCCATAGTAACAAATTCATGTTCTTCGGCATCAGTATAAGTACGAGCAACTTCTACTTTTTCAGCGGGTTTAACACTACCAGTTAGTTCAAGAGCTAATAATTTGCCTTGAATTTGTTTAGCAGTAAATTTTCCATCCATAAACTGTTCAGCAATTTGTTTATAGGTAAGTTCGTTTGAATTATTAATTACGAACTCAGCAAGTTCAGCACCCTCATCCTCAGTAAATGCACTAGTTTTTTCTTTAGCCATACTAGCAACTTCTACTTCAAGTTGACGAAGTTTACTAGCTACGCTACGTGCTGTAAAATCTGGGCCAAGTGTCTCCGCAGTATGTGCAACAGTACTGGCACTAACCGGACGGTGATCACCAACAAGTTTCATAAGTTGATCAACAGTAGCGTCAGACCATTTTTTAGCTTTTTCAGTCATTTATATTTTCTCTTAGAAAGATATTTAAGTTTTTGATAATTTTAATGCCGAGTGTATCGGCTTTTTTACGTTTTGTACTACCTTTATCTTCTTCGTCAACTAAATAATCCGTAGTTTTACTTACACTTTCGCTGATACGAAATCCGTATTTTTGTAGTTGTGTATAGGCTTCGGTTTTGGTTTTATAAGAAGATAATTTACCAGTAATACACACTACTGGACCAGAAGCATGTGTTATAGGTATTTTGCTAAGAAATGAAAAAGGTAAGAACTCTCTTATTTCTTTAAAATCTATCTCAAGCCAATTTAAGAGATTTTGTGTTACTTTATCTCCTAATCCAGCTTGCTTGCAGGTTTTTTGATTAATTTCATCTATATTATTAACAGTATTTGCAATTTTTGTACTAGCAGTATTACCTACTAGTGGAATACTAAAACTGGCTAATACCTGATTGAGTGGGGCACTACGACTTTTATCAATTTCTACAAGGAGTTTTTCTGCTGTTTTTATACTTCCTAATAGGTTACTAACTTCATTAAGTTCTAAATAATATAATTCGGTTATGTCGCCTAATCCTAGTTTTTCAATAGTTTTTGCACCCATACCCTTTATGTTCATTGTTTTACAAAAGTGTTCTACACGCTTGCTTAACTGAGCATCACAAGCTTGATTGCGACAAAACAACTGATCATTAACCAGTTCTAGTTTGTAGTTGCAACAAGGACAATGTGTGGGTATTTCAATTTTCATATATATTAATTAACCTAAGATATTATTATACAGTATTAACTAGTGTATTACAAGCTAAAATTTTTATTGCTGTGGCAAATAAAATTTAAGCATCAACCTTGTGTAGTATACATGGAATGATTTCTCCAGCTCTAGCAACTGCTACTATGTCGCCAATCTGTAGGTCTAGTGCTTCTATAAAGCCGGGGTTGTTGAGTGTAGCGCGGCTAATTGTAGCGTCTCCTATTTTAACTGGTTCTAGAATAGCTGTCGGTGTTACTTTACCAGTTTTACCAACATTCCACTCTACATCTAGTAATTTAGTTTCTACATATTGTGCACGTTCTTTACGAGCATATGCACCACGAGGATGTTTACTAGTATAACCTAGTTGTTCAAATTGATAATTATTTTCTAGTCTAATTACTATGCCATCACTAGGATATATTTTATAAAGTTCTGGTTCTAGTACAGTATTGAAACCAAGTTGTTTTAACACATTCATATCACCTGACCAAGTCGGATCTAGATTTGGTGTTATTTGATAGGCAAAGAACTCGATTGCGCGGGTTTTGAATTCCGATAGGTCTTTTAGATTAAGCGATCCTGCTGCATAGTTTCGACTATTTTCTATATGCAGTGGGGCTACAATCTCACCAGTAATTTGTACAGTTACATTTTTAAGATCAACAGTAAGTGGTACTAATTTACCGTGTTCATACATTTTATCTGTAATAATCTGACCTTCTATACCATCACCGCGAGTAAGTGCTTGCACTAGGATGCCGTCTACGTATAGTAGGCTAATTGCTGCGCCGTCTAACTTTATACTAGTAGTAATGTCTAAACCCGCTAACGGATCTAATTTGCCGTCATCTTCATAGTATTTTTGCAAGCTATACATTTGATATAAATGCTTACCTTTTTTACCATGTACGGGTGCGCCTAGTTTGTTATAGCCGCAACCCATTGCTAATTCATCAAACACATAGTCTGGAATAGTAGGCGTACCGGCATAATAGTCGTGACTGGCTTTATCTAAAAATTTATGTAATTTATTCATAATAATATTATAGCAATTTAAAGTCGATTTGTCAAGTCATTTTTTAAGTATTTGGTCATAGAAATGCTTAATTACTTGTTCCCCTTCAGCTTTGCTGCAAATATCTAGTAGTCCATATAGTAGGCTATATATATTCTCTATACTAGCTGGAATGCTAATACCTTCTTTGGAAGGCTGCCAGTCACCTTCATAAGTAAGAAAATACTTGCGTAGTTGTATATAAGTAACATTTTTAAAATTATTTATTACTAGCTTAATTTGAAAACCTTTTTCTATATTTTCTTCAATTAAGCGTTCGTATAAGATATCGCTGTCCACTTATACTTGTACTCCAAGTTCTAGAATTTGCTGCAAACTTGCTAATTCGTAAGCAGGTTGCCAGCAGTATTGTTTTTGTTTTTCATCCATTAGCCACATATGGTAGATATACCCATGTTTAGGGTCGAATTTTTCGTTATAAATTTTAGCCAGTGACAGATATCTAGCACTCCAGACTACTTCTCCTACTTCAAACTTATCGCGAGCTGCTCGATCAGGAATAAGTTGTGGGTTAAAATAAGTTTGACCTGGAACACGAAGTGGCACACTATATTCATCTAACACTTGTTTAATAATAGTTGCACCACGATAGGTACTTTTAGTAATTGCATCAATAGTACTACCATTTAAATATTCTTGTATAATAAAAATCTTTTCGTCTTTAGTAACAGGCTTTCCACGCAACTTTGCTCGTTGTTCAGCAGTTCTACGCTGACGCTCCTTAAATTGCTCTAGAATTGTTCCAAGTCTGGTTGTATTATATGCCATGCCTAGTAGTTGACATGCGTCTTTTTTAGTAATAGGTTTGATGCCTTCTTTTGGCTCAAGCAATCTAATAACTCGGCTAAGATTACTATCGGTCATCCGTTCTTCTTCAAGCTCTGTTTTGCGCTTTCTTGCCACTAGATTCTCCAGAAATAAAAGGCGGCACTAGGCCGCCAAAATTAAGCTGCTTTTAAGACAGTAGTGAAGTACACTGCAGCTTTGCCGGTAAGTTTGCTAAGTATGTCATCGTCGATAGGACCTCCCTTAGCTTCAATGGCCGATTTAAGTGCAGCGATCGAGTCTTCTTTTGAAACTCGTTTACTGCCTTCGCCTGATGCAGTTTTAGTTGTTTTAGTTGAACTAGTGCTAGAGTCTTTCTTAATATATACTCCGGCTTGAACTAGTACCATACGTACACCGTTTGGTGACATTTCAATTTCTTCGGCTATATCCTTGATAATTTCAGTTGAACTTTCAGGAGTTGGACCTGCCTGCTCATACATTTCAATAACTTTGGTTTTGAGTTCGTCGGTCCACTGTGATTGAGTTGCCATAATAATAAAAGTATCCTTAGTGTATATTTAAATTTTGTTTAGGGTTAAGTGTTTCTATTAAATCGCGTTCTAATAATTTATTGTACATTGCTTCATTACTGACAACTAACATATATAGCAGGTTACTAGGAATTAAACTATCTGGTAATTCTTCCAAAGTTTTATTACTTTCTGCACACAATTGTTCTAGTTTAGTACGAAGTTGTATTCCGTGATTTACTGTGTCATGAATATGGAGGCTATCCCATATTCTGAATTTAGACGTATTCAATTTGAATATCAGTCATACTATCGGGCTTAAAACGTCTGTAATTATGTTTGAGATCAAAATCCTGTAATAGTTGCATAGTCTCCTCATGCTGTCGACGACGAAGAGATCCCATAGTTTCAGTAAATCTAGCAAATTCATTATTATCTAGATTAGTAACATCCCACCCTTCAACAAAAGTAGTTGGTGTAACTAATTCTATAACTGCACGTTTGCTAACGTCACCTGTTTGTTTAGTGTATGTGAATTCAAGTAATTTCATGGTTAGCCTTTTATAATCAATAGAAATAATATTATACACGATTTAGCATGATAAGTCAAATATAAAATTTTATTCTTGTTTTAAGATTTCCGACCGTAGTGCCTTTTTAAAAAGATTGCCCTTTTCTTGGTTAAATATTGGTATAAATACGCTAGGTGCTACTAGCATAGATAAAAGTATGTAAGTTACACTGCTAATAATAGGACTACGGGTAAAGGTATTATTAATACCTAATCGCCTAGCCTCATGTACTATGGGTACATAAAAGAATAACCAACAACATATACCTGTACTTAATGCAAATATAGTATATAGTATTAGCCAATCCATGCAGGGCGACCATATTTATCATGCACTCGTGCACCAATTGAAAAATCTACACGACTAAGCTGATTAATTTTAGTGCCCGGTTTTGGTTTATTATATTGCGTTAACGTTTCCAGTTGAATTTTATGATTGCTATTAAACATATCGCGGTTAACAAAACCTGCAAAATATTTGAATAGCTTAGCAATATAAATTTTTCCAGAAGTCCACTGTGGATCTTTTGGAGTTTTACGTCTATATTTGATATTATGTACCGCTTGTTCAGCTATTTTATCTTGAGGATGATTTTTAATATGTTTAGCTAATTTACGTTTGCGATTTAATTCCCATATTTTATTTGATTTATATCGTGACCAATAATTTTGATCACTTTTACTACTAGTTTTACCTTTAGCCATTTATACCTCAATACAATTGATTAATGATTCCTCAGTATTCCACAACCAGTCTTGCAATTCAGCAATACTACAAATATTTCTTGGAATATGGTCGTACTCTAGAAAAGCTAGCATTGCATCCAATTTACTACTACCATATATTATTTCTAAATCAATTCCAGCGTTTTGAGGATGTTGAAAAGCTACTGTATATTGTTTATCTTGTTTCATAGTTTTTTCCACTATTAAATATATATTTTATCAAAATATAAATAATATGTCAATACAATTTTTTAAGCGTTTCTAGTTATGTAATTAACTTTAATTTTTTTAGGTTTAAAATATTCCTGAATTACACCCTGTGCTACAGCAATATCAAAAGGTTTACAGCTAAAAATATCAATATATGCACTAGAATCAGTTTCTACAAAATGAGCACATATATTACTAGTTGTAATTAACTGCATTAGGCTGAATCCCTGTTTTGGATCACCTGGTAGCAAATACTCTATGATTGGTTCACCATGTGCCTGCATGTCTATGCGTACTACTAGGTCTTTTACAAATTTATAAATGCTGTCGTAACTGCTAATTGCATCATTACAACCGCTTATATCTAGCATAAGATGATAACCCCAATACATTATTTTTCCCCTTCTTGTTGCTGACTATATTTTTCAAAATAATCATGGGTTATATAAGTAGCAGTTATAAAACCTGCTAAAAATAAAGATATATAAATTACTGTGTTCTTAAGATTAGTTTTAAGTCCGCCTTGACCTTGATTTTTAGAATATGCTAAGTACATCCATGAAATACCTGCTACTGACACTAATATACTTAAACTAATAATCCAAGGATTACTAGCAACTGCTACTCCTGAAGCTCCAAATATTAAAAATAGTAATCCATTAATATAACAAGCTGGACACATTTAAATTTTCCTTGCCAGTACAACAGCATTTTTAGATCCAAATTCAACTAGTCTACACCATAATCTTACTGCAAAGTTAGACTTTTCATAAGACAATTCTAGTGCTTCCTGTTTATGCCTAATTTCGTCTAGACGTAAACGGCTTAGAATATCAATTAATTGCTGTTTGCTGCCAACATTAATTCGATTAAGATTGGGAGTATTGCTGTTAAGATATTCAATTTGATTAAGATAGTGCTGATCTACAAAATTTTCAACTGCATCTATGGTTCGCAGCATCCAATTTGGTCCCATAATGCTAGGAATGAAGCCGGTAATAAATCCTGCCACAGCCCAAAGTGGCAATAGCTTACTGTGATATTTTTTATCTAGTAGTTGGTTTACTTCTCTTAAATGTTCGCTTTCTTGTTTAAGGTGTTCGTCAATAATAATTTGCATAGCTATGTCTTTTGTAAACAGATTCATAGCTTTATATATCCAAACTGCACCAGTTTCTCCGGCTTGATTTGATCTAATTTCTTGTATAATGTTCATGGTTTTATATTATATCTTTTAATTAGTTCTTGTCGTACAGATTGTATAGCCTTATTCCAACTTTCATCCTCACCAACCCATTTAATTTTTCCCAACTCATCATGCAAATCTTTTAATACTTCTTGTGTTAAAGCTATAGGGAACGCGTCACCAGGATAATTTAAATTAATTTTTTTGCAAGCACGCTCTGCAAGGTTGTGAAGTAAAATATTCATTATAATTCAATTTTTTTCTGTGATGCAACCACCCAGTTACCTCGTAGTGCAAAATATAAGCCACCTACCCACAAGAATAGATGAAATGCATCATTTAGCACTGTAATCAAGTCAGCTGGTTTTAATACTACCCAAATTACACCTGTTACAATACAACACATAGTGATGCCACAAAATCTTGTAATAACATCTCCTAGTACGGCTACATAAGGCAAATCTCTAATTTTATGCAAAGCCATGACGCCTCCGGCTAATAGCCCTACACCTGCTAAAAACTCTCCATAGACCACAAACCACCATGTTAGTTCTCCAAGACCAAAACCTGAGCCACCTTTAGGGTCAAATGGCATTTTAGCTAAACCTTGCTGAATAAATACTATAGCTAGTGGGATTCTTAAAAGAATGTGGCTCCAATCAAAATCGGGGAGATTGCGCCAGTAATTATTAAAAAATTTCATGTTTGTCCTTGTTGAATTATATAAGTCATTTCTTAGTACTATATTCTGTAGATAATTGACTTTCCTCTCCAGCACCTAAAATACAACCTATTCTGCCTATAAATTCAACAACCGTCCATCTAGTATTTTCTTTATTGTAGTACACAGAAATAATAGCATTATTTTCCGTTATACCCATCCAAATAGGTTTTTCCTGAAATTCTCGGTTGGTTAAAGTTCTTTGTATGCTTACTCCATCAGTGCATAATGTAGTTTTATTCATAGAAACTTGAGATACTACATTTAAAGGAAATAATATTAGTAATAAAATAATAATATACTTTGTCATATTATGATACACCGCTGGCTAGTACAATTTGGCAAATATGTTCTAGTCTTTCTATGTGCTCAAAAGCACGCCACGGTGTGGTATCTATGCTGACCACACCGTGTCCTTTAATGCCAACAATGTCATAGGCTATGTTACCAAATTCATCAAGTTCAAGTGCCTTGTGACATTGGTCAGCTAGTTCTTGGCTGATTGGTGGTACATCGCCCACATTAGGTGCTACCTTGGTATATCGACTTAGTTCAGGAAAGTCTTTGACCAAATCTTTGAGCACAATGCCTCTATGCATAGCGGCTATGGTATAAGTAGGATGCAGATGCATTACTACTCTAATATCTTCCGAGTGTTGTCCTAGCTCTTTTTGTAGCCCGGCATGTAGTGGTAATTCGCCACTAGGTTTAAGATTACCACTAAGATCTGTTTGTTGTATTACGTTAAACTGATAAATATTTTTTAAAGGAACAACCCCACTAAGTATTGTACGCTCAATTTCGATTTTTTTAAACATGTCATACTGCATTTTCTGCTTGCGCACACCACTAGGTGTAATATAAAAATGATCGCGATCATGATATCGAATACTAACATTTCCATCGCGACTAGTAATCCAATTTCTTTTATATGCTTCTACTAACGTATCACATATTGTTTCTAACACTGCTTTACTCCAAAAAATTTTGTTGTTTATTATTGATTTATAATATTAGTTAGTTTTTTGGCAGTGGCAGCACTTAGAGTCCAACCTAAGTGTCCGTGTCCAGTGTGATAAAAAACTTTTTTATTAAACTTGCTCTGACTAATGATAGGTAACATATTAGGTGTCATAGGTCTAAGGCAAGCCCAGCTGTCATAGCGTTCTGTGTTGACCTTAGGTAAATTAGTATTGACCCAATCAACCAATGGTTTAATTCTGTCTTCTCTTATTTCATAATCGTCGCCAGTAATTTCTGCTGTGCCTGCTATTCTCAACCTATCACCTAACTTAGTACAGACTATTTTTTTATCCTGATCAAGAACACTAATATTTGGACTGTTAGCCATACCTACACTATCTAATGGTATAGTAATGCTGTATCCTTTAACAGGATAAACTGGGTGACAGTCTCCAACTTGTTTGCTTAGATGCCTAACTCCAGCGCCGTTGGCCAATACAATACAATCATAATCGTAAAGATCATCAACATCTTTAATTAGTTTGTTGAATTCATACTTTACACCATACTTACTCACTAACTTATTGAACAACTGATTACAAAATTTATGAATATCACCAGTCCAATCTGTATAACAAACAGCAGCACCTGTTACACCTTGTATTTCAGCTACAGCAGGATTAGTCTCTTTTAAATCTTCAAATTTTCCTATATTTCTATTAAAGAACTTATACTCTTTAGAGTTGGCTAAAATAGTAAAATCGCAGCCATTCCATTCGTATAATTCTTGAGTTTTAAGGGCTGATTTAAACCAATCTTGATCTCTATATAGATGTAAAATACCTGCACGTAATTGATCAAATTCTATTTGTTCTTCTAAAACTATTTCGTCATATAATTGCCTAGACTCCAACCCTAATCTTATTGTATAAGTAGTATTACGTTCGTAACTGTTTGCGGCTGTATGGTAAAGAAATTTAAGCAGCCATTTAGCCTTATCTAGATCAAGACTAGGCCTGATCAATAAAGGGGCGTCCTTCTTGGCTAACCATTGCAGTCCTTTGAATACATTACGCCAGGTTGTCCAAACTTCGCTATTACTTACACTGATCTGTCCTGCATTGGCATAACTACACTGTTCAGCAGGACCTGATTCAGAATCAAATATGGTTACAGCATGACCAGATTTTGTCAGATAATAGGCACTAGTAATGCCAGCTATACCGGCTCCTACGACACAAATATTCATATTTAGTTCCACCTAGGCAACAATATTATACTCTTCTCTAAGAATTTTTTTATAAGGTTTTCCTTCCGATATTAGACGTATAACTAGTTTTAGCCGATTTGCAATTTCTATGTTGTTGGATTTTTCTAATGCTGTTATAATGATCTGTAATTCATCCGTATTAATTGGTAAATCCACTTTAAATCCTTACTCTATTTTTGGAGCGGGTGATGGGATTCGAACCCACGACATCAACCTTGGCAAGGTTGCACTCTACCAACTGAGTTACGCCCGCTCTGTTATAATATTTACCTTGATAAAGTCATATTTGTCTATTGACCATTTTAGCAGTACTTTAGGGTTAGTTAGCTGTATATACTCTAAACTATTAGTCTTCTTCTTCTTCGGTTTCTTCACTTTTGTCTGCATATTCGCTCAATACCACAAGACTAACGCCAGTGTGATTAGATAATTCTTCAACTAAAGATCCAATTTTTTGCAAAAGATCAACGTGATCATAGTAGTCTTCGTCATCGCACTCAAAACTAACACTTAATCCAGCATGTTTAAAATTTAGTTCCATTATGTTCCTTTGTTAATTAGTAAATTAGATAAATTTAAGTCTACATGCTTAAATACATATTTTTTATACAGCTATTGTTTGTTGTAATGACGGTTGTTGGCTAATAAGGTCAACCGTCAAAACCCCAGCCTAGCTTATGCAGCTAAGGCAAATACCTCATCGTTGGCATTTATTTGATTTGCTTCTTTTACGGAGATCGCCTACCGAGTTGTCCACTGCAATACTATTTACTCCGTCGAATCTAAATCGAGCCCATCAAAAGTACACTAACGTATAAGTTTGCAACCTTATACTAACCCGCGGAAGCTGTACCGGTATAAGTCCGCATATATGTATTAAGTGGCAGTGTACTTTTGGTGGACCCGGCGAGGAACTGCCCCCCGCGTCCGCAGTACGTTTCTATTAGTTTCATACAACTATAACTTGGTGCTGAATATCAGATTCGAACGGATGACCTACCGCTTACAAGGCGGTTGCTCTACCACTGAGCTAATTCAGCCATGATATTAACTACTGATCTTTTGATGTTGGCAAAGTTCTTCAAAACAATCCCACAATTTATTAAATTTTACCTCATAAATGGTTTCTAAGCCAAGTAGATAATTTGCAATCTGGTCTTTGGTTGGATTACCCTCTAAGACTAACTCTTGTAAGTGTTTAATCTCGGTAGTAATTTCCCAGTTTTTAAGAATTAGTTGTTCTAAGTCAAATCTAGTATATTTCATTTTATATAAATTAATTTTAGTGTGGGGCTTCCATTTGGTCTAGTAAGTAGCTATAAACACGGTTACGACCACTACTACTATGCCAAAGATCATCTGGTGTCTCCATATCAAATGCACGGTTAGGGCTGTTCCACCATCTAACAATAGCATCATCACTGCCTAATAGTGCTTTTAATATATTATTTGCTTTTTCTTCTACTGTTGTCATATATTTCCTTGGTAGGGAAGACCGGAGTCGAACCGGTACGCTTTTCAGCGACAGATTTTAAGTCTGTTGTGTCTACCTGTTTCACCACATCCCCAAATTAAACTTCAATAGTTCCACGATTGTGTATAATGTATATCCGATTATAGCTGCTGCGTAAATATTCAATATCACGAATACTGCAATATGGTCCAAATTCAATACGAAAGTCTTTACCCGCCTGCCAATCTTGAATAATTTCTTCACGGGTTTGCATCCACTTTCGCCAGGGGGCTGGTTTTAAGTATAGGTTATCAAGTAGTTGTTCTACAGCCATTTGCTTTCCTTTACCAAGTAAACTAATATTATACACTATAAAGGAAAATAAATCAACTGTAAAAAAATAGATGCAAAATTTATATAAATTTTGCATCTATGATGAAATTATTTGCTGTTTACAAAACCGTATAATTTTTTAGCTTGTTCAATAACATCTTCAAATGTGTACATCTTTGGAACATACTCTTGATACTTTTGCATTACATCTTGACCATTTTTAGCCATTTCTTCAAATGCTCGTCTGGTAAATTCAGTGTTAACTTCAAATTGTTTATCTAAGTAGTCTTTGCTCATTTTAAGTAGTTGAGCACGAATTTCAAAGGGATTCATTTATTTTCCGTGTTATGTGTTTATTATTTTAAGTGCTTTTTGCCAATTACCGATACGACTTAAATAAGATGCTGATAATATTTGACAAATAGTTTTATAAAACTCTTTTATCATATTACCATTCCTTTTGTAGTCGATTACTATTTTTTACTTGAGCGTCCCATACAGCCTTGAACCAATTAACATCAAATGGATTTAAAAATTTTTCTAGTTTATAGTCTAATATTTCTCTGGCAAATTTTAATACCACATTTGACGTGGTATCTACGGCACTATGTAAAAATTTAGTTTGAGCTTCAATATAAATAAGCATATTGTTTTTAGTATCAGTATCTGTAACGTATTTAGTTACAAACTGTTTTTTGGCATTTTGAATACTGTCAATTATAACTGTTGACTCTTTAATCATAATTTATACTCCTGTGTGTGTTGTACGCCAATTGGCTGTTAGTTTATACTACATCTTTCCTGGCTTTTTCTTGCCTGGTTTTTTCATTGGCTTGTATCCCATTCCCATTTTTCATATCCTCCTTAGCATAAATAGCTCGTTCAGCGGCTTCACAAGCACCTAGTGTGTCAAACTGGCAATTACCGCGTTTGCCGTATTTATATTTACCATTGCTACATTTATAACATGGCATTATAATGCTTCTATTTTTGTTAACGTACTTACCTTATGCCCTACAATTGTGTCTGTAGGTTTATACTTGCCACTATCATCTGGTCTATAAACACGAATTAGTGCACCTGGATCTTCCTTAGTACCAGTAATCTTAAAGCTACTTCCTGGTACGTCAGCACTACCACTAGTAATTATTCTTGTGACTTTACCGCGTGCTGTACCACCACTTGAATTCCAGCTAACACTATCACCTCGTTTTACACTACCGGCCTTAGCTTTACTTAGTGCGCCTAGTATGCCATTATAAAACTCTAGCTCATATAATTTATCCATATTGATTCCTTTATATTGTGGTGTTTTTTGTTTACTGCCTGGGCCGCTAAGCCCGTGCCCTAAACTTACACAACTTCATGACGGTTTGCTATACTTTAGGGTCAGACACGACTGTTAATTACTATTCCGGTCTTCACCAACAGTGGACTCTGCAAGGAGCCGATATTGTTTCGACTACGAGCAAAAAACACCACAATATAATTTATTTCTAAATTATATTTACTACTGTATATAATCTTTTACAAATTTACTACTAGCAAGATTCTTTTGCTTGCTTTCACACATAATATCGGCCCACTCATTATGACTAGCTGCCCACTCATTTACTCTGCGGTTCCAGTAGTAATCACTATGTGCTCGCAGTTTAGCTGATGTAAAACCCATGCCTGTAAGTAGTTTATAGTCGGGCAGTTCATCTGTGGCGTGTTCAACAAGCACATCTTCTCGGGATACTGAATAGTGTATAACAGGTCTAATACCTCGCCACGAATCTGTAACCATTCTGATTCGTTCATCGTTTGGCTCAATATATTCTCCCTTACTATGTATCCAGTGATGATGTATGTCTAAGACAAGCGCACAGTGTTCTACCAACTCTAAGCTATGCTCTAGTCCCCACGTATATTCGGCATTTTCTATTGTTAATATATTACGCGCTTCAGGACTTAATTTTCTAATTGCTGCAATAATCCCTTGTGGACCGCGTTTGCCTCCAATATGAACATTGCATTTAAAATCTTGAAATTTCCTACCATAGCCCATATAGCGGGCGACGTCAGTATGATACTCGAACTCAGTAATACTATTATCAACAATTCCATCATTTTCACTCGCTAGTACACAAAATTGTCCTGGGTGGAATGATAGGCGTATGTCTTTACCACGAGCAATATCGCCTACTTTGCTAAGGTGTTTTTCTAAGTAGTTTACTACATCATTTTGAAAGTAGAACCACATCCAATCTTCGTGTGTATACGCTGGAAATAAATCACTACTAATTCTGAACTGACGCTGATCTCTAGGCAGGTTACCCACCCACTCTACCTGTCGCTTTAGTACATCACAGTTATGTTGTATAATAGTCCAAATCTTTTCTACTGCTCTATCACGAGTTTGATTATTAAGCCATGTTAATGTTGTTGTAGTTGTATTTAATTTTTTGTCGGCTTTATCATGATCAGTTTGTATTTTGCAAGCAAAACCTACTCTATGTTGTGTTATATCAAAAGTATGCATTTATTCTTCTGCTAACCATTTATTAATTGGACAGTGTACATTTTTAATTCTTGTTTTAATAGGCATTACACAGTAGCACTGAGTACAAATAAACATTTTATAGTGCTCACAACTTCTACAAATTTTTATTCTACTAAGTGCATAGTGCTCTAATTCTTCATCTTTGACAAAGTCTTTTTCTTCCATACTGCTCCTTGGTGCCCTAGGAGAGACTCGAACTCCCACACCTTACGGTACTTGCTCCTAAAGCAAGCGTGGCTACCATTTCACCACCAGGGCCATAACTAGTTTGAGTTTATATTCACAATTGTTTCTTGTTCGATCATTTTTATTATATCTTTAGTTAGCTTATACTCACGCTCTATCCATATTAACTTCTCAGTGATAATTTCAAGTTGTTCGCGATAGTAGGCTAACTCTTTTTCTTTTTGTTCTTTTATAGCATATACATCTTGTAACAATACTATTTTAGTCATTATTTAATGTCTGCTTTATAATTACGAATATATTCTGCATCTAAGCTTGAATAATCGCGAAATTTATCTTTGCCATATGTGTCATATGTTTTATTAGCAATACGTTCAAGATCTAGTAATTGTTCAATACTAATACTAGGTATTTTAGTAAATCTCCACAAGTACGCATCAATTAAAAATTCTCTTGTATAACCTGCCATGTTAAACTCCTAGAAATGATTTTTTATTATATCATAACTAGTATATTTAATCAAGTATATAATTATAAGCCAATTAACTTAGCACAATAATTGCATATAGGATTATCATCTAAGTCAGGTATTAACTTAGTTGTCCAAATGTCACAATGTGTACACTGATTTATATGCTTAGTTAATTCAACAATATCTAAACTGCTCATATCTATGTCCAGTTCTTTACATACCATATAGAGTGATTTATGTGTATTGTTTAGATTGTTCTTTAATTTCGTGTACATCTACTTTATAACGATCATCCAAGTTTGGATGTGTTTTCTCAAATTCTAGTAAGAACATAATGCAACAGGCTGCATGTGCCAGATGTGATAAGCCAGATTCTGGATCTTTATCTTCACCATCGTTATAGGCCATAATATGTCGCATTGCCGCAGCTAGTGGTCGTGACCAGGCAAAACCATTTCGCCAATTGTGCGCATGATATTTATTAGCACCAAATTTTAGCACTGCTGCTATTTGCAACATTGCTTCTGTACTCAATAAATTAACAGGTAGCTTGTCCGTATCAAATTTCATTCCATTACCACCCGTACTACCGCCAGCGGTAGTCACCGTATTAGTAACGGTAATTTTATTCCAGTCAAAAGGAATATTTTGTGGACTAGGATCAGTATTTAAATTAATAGTAGGCCGCGCACCCCAGCCATCTAATTTAATTACATCATCTAAAAATAGTGGTTTGATGCTATCAAATGTATTACTACTAAATACCGCACCTTCATAGCCTGGATGGTATGGCGCCTCTTCAACTAATTTTTTAGCTTCTGGGGTGTTTGCAGGGACTATGGTGGTATTTGTATTAAAAAATAAATCTAACTCTTTTTGTTCAATAAATTCTTCGTGTTTGGGCATAATAGTAAAAAGGGGGCACTAGCCCCCTAGATTAGTTGATTGTAATAAACTTAGATTTTTTATTTTCAGGTATAACTTGTTCTAGATAAACATTTAGCATACCGTCTTTATATTCTGCATTTTTAATTTTAATATTATCTTGTATATATAAGCTCTTCTCAAAATTACGCATTGCTAATCCTCTATAAAGGTATTGTCTACCTTCTTGCTCCACTTTACGACCGCGGATTGTCAATGTGTTCTCATGAAGTTCTATAGTTAGCTCTTCCTTACTAAATCCAGCAACTGCTAACTCTACAAGCCAATTATCATCATTAATTTTTATTACGTTATGTGGTGGATAAGTTTTTGTATTAGTGCGTACATTATCTAGTTGATTAAAGATTCTATCGAATCCAATAAGTGCATGATTAACTAAATCTAATTGCGTCATATTATCTCCTTAAATTCAAGCAAGATTTAGAATCCGAGAAATATTTTACTAGCCTTACCTCGGACTGCTAGCCTCTGAATTACTTTTTTTGAGAAACCCTCAGTAAAGGGATTTTTAATCTCAGCATCTAGTTATATAAATACTATTACTGTAGCTATTTTTTTAAACTAGATTTTGACAGGTTGAGTTGTTTTATTATACGTAGTCAACGGCCTAACACTACGTTAATTTGTTAAAAATAAATATACAACTAATAATATAAATAAAATTGTTGGTACAGTCCAACTTATTAACCAACCTAGATAAATAGATAAAAGTACCCAACTAAAATGATAAACATTAAAGAACACCGAATTTGAGATTAAATTAAACAATTTAGAACGTAATTCTGATATTGGCCCCAACTGCTATTTCCTCAAAATTGAAAATCGAAATATTAGTATAACCGATTTAATAATTTTTTTCAAGCAAGATTTTTTCGTGGTTTAAGCAAAGCGCCACAATCTTTTACGTATTTGATTTCGCGAATTACATCATAACTAATTTCTTTAGCTAGTGGGCTAAATGGGTAACGCCTGCAGTAATCTTCATATACAGGTAATAGTGTATTAGCTATGAGATTTTCTAGTTCTGCTGTGTAATTCACAATTTTAGACATAGTGTTCCTCCATCTACTATATTATAGCAGCTTGGCAAACATTTGTCTAGCACAATTTTTTGTGTGTTGTTGTTAACCATGAAATATTTCTACTTGAAGTTTTTTAGTTAAACGGTTATAATATAAGTATTATAAACTTTATTATATAAATAAACTAAAATGAACATTGCTCAGCTAATAATAACTGCAGCTATTGTTCCTATTTTGTTTTTTCCTAATCCATCAATAACAAGTCAAAAATTACAAATAAATTATAAATATGTTATACCATACACTAACCAAGACTTACAATGTTTAGCTAAAAATATATACTTTGAAGCCCGTGGAGAAAACACGCAAGGAAAATTAGCCGTAGCTCAAGTTACCTTAAACCGTGTAATTTACTCAGGAGATTCTCGCTCGACTATTTGTGGTATAGTCTACCAAAAAAATCAATTTAGCTGGACTAAGTTGCCTAGATTAAAAATTAAAAATTTACAACAGTGGGAGGAGTCACTACATATAGCTAACGGTATTCTTGCAGGTAAGCTATTTTTAGCAAACTTCGATGCGCTTTACTTTCACTCAAGTTATGTTAAACCACAATGGAGAGTAACTAAACAGTACATACGTACAATAGGCAAACACATATTTTATTTATAGTTTTGTGGGGTAGCTAGCTAAAATACAGGCTTGCTACCCCTTTGCATTTCTGATATAATATAAACACCATAATAAAATTAGAGTAAAAATGAATACAGCACACATTTGGTGGTCAACACCAGACATAGATAAAAACATTGCACAAATTGCACGCGTAAGTAATCCAGAAAACCAAATGAGCGATAACTATACAGGATTACTTCGTTATATGATTAGAGAGGGTCATGTTAGTCCATTTGAAATGGTTAATGTTTGTATGGAAATTAATACAACACGTGATATTGCTCGTCAAATACTACGCCATAGGTCGTTTAGTTTTCAGGAGTTTTCGCAGCGCTATCAAACGGTTGAAAAATTGGGTCAGCTAAACACAATGCGCGAGCCGCGTCGTCAAGATAAGCAAAACCGTCAAAATAGTATAGCCCTAGATTATCTCAAAGAAGAGGATCGAATACTAGGCTCGCAGTGGGAATATAGATTAAATACTATAGCTGAAGATGCACAGCGGCATTATGAGTGGGCTTTGAATGTAGGTATTGCTAAAGAACAAGCTAGAGCAATACTACCAGAAGGTTTAACTCCTAGTCGTATGTATATGAATGGTACGCTAAGAAGTTGGGTATTTTACTTAAAGCAGCGACTACATGTAAGCACACAAAAGGAACATAGAACAGTAGCTAAATGTGCTTATAATGAACTGTGCCATGTTGCGCCAATTACTATGAATGCATTTTTTGGAGTAGAAAATGTTACAGATAACAGATAAAGCTTACAAGCAAATAGAATCAGTCATGGTAGAAGAAAATACTACCGATGCTTTAAGAGTATTTGTACAGGGTGGAGGTTGTTCGGGTTTCAATTATGGCTTTACATTTGATGAGAAACAAGAAGAAGATGATTTTGTCATGGAAAAAAACGGCATTCGAGTACTGGTAGATGCCATGAGTATGACCTATCTAGAAGGTGCAGAGATTGATTTTAAAAAGGATTTTACATCATCTCAATTCGTAATTAAAAATCCAAATGCAAAAAGTACATGTGGGTGCGGTTCATCATTTTCAGCATAGAGATAATATATGGAATTTACAAATACATTTTCATTACCAAATTATAATAAATCAGCAACTGAAATCAATACTGCTATGGCGGGCGTCTATAAACATATGGGCTTAGCAGTATTAGTTAGTATGTTAGTATCATTTAGTATTAGTAGTGTGCCAGCATTAATGATGTTTTTATTTACAGGTTGGTTAAAATGGGTTGTAATATTTTTACCTATAATTGCTGTTATAGGTATATCAGTTGCACTAAATAAAAATCCACCAAAAGAATTAGCACAATTAATGTTACTAGGATTTGCTGTTATTATGGGCATGAGTTTTGCTACTATATTTGCAGTATATAATTTTAGTAGCATATTTACTGCTTTTTTTGGAGCAAGTATATTATTTGGAACAATGAGTTTTTATGGTTACTTTACTAAAAGAAGTCTGGATAGTATTGGTAAGTTTATGTTTGTTGGGGTTATTGCTATTATTATTGCTTCCATTGCTAATTTATTTATTGGTAGTAGCCCTCTTGGTATGGTTATTAGTACACTTGCTATCATCATTTTTACGGTTTTAACTGCATATGACACACAAAAAATTCGTGAAATGATAATGTATGGTGATGAAAAAAATGTAGAAGTTGTAGGTGCTTTAACGTTGTACCTTGATTTCATAAATATTTTCTTAAGCTTGCTACAATTAACTGGAGATAAAAAGGAATAATATATGAAAACAATCATAGCTGCTCTTGCTATCAGTTTTAGCACTCTGGCTATAGCAGGTCCGTATCATAGACATCATCACAGACATTGGGCCCCTCCTGTACATCATTGGCATTATAATCATGGTTGGATTGTTCCTGCCTTAATAGGTGGCACTATAGTTTATGCTGCTACTCGTCCTGACCCTGTTATCGTTCAACAACCACAATCAGTAGTAGTTACAAATCAATATATGGTAATTGATGGCATAACTTATCGAAGAGAACTGATGATTATCAATGGTATTTCTCAAGAAGTTTGGGTGAAGCAATAATGAGTTATTCAGCAAAAGTAATTGATCACTACGAAAATCCTCGCAATGTAGGTAGTTTCGCCAAAGAAATAAAAAGAATAGGCACTGGCATGGTTGGAGCTCCTGCATGTGGTGATGTTATGAAGTTGCAAATACAAGTTGATGAAAATAATATTATTACAGACGCAAAGTTTAAAACATATGGCTGTGGTAGTGCAATTGCTAGTAGTAGTTTGATTACTGAATGGGTTAAAGGGAAAACACTAGATCAAGCGTCTACAATTAAAAATACACATATCGCAGAAGAACTTGCACTTCCACCAGTTAAAATTCATTGTAGTATATTAGCTGAGGATGCAATAAAAGCTGCTATTGCCGATTTTAAAACAAAACATTATGTATGAACTGTTTTCTAAAATACGAAACATAATTAGTCCAAAAATTCAAACTAATTATGTTTCTGAAATTACTAAGTTTATTAATGAGCTTAAACAACAAGATCCTAATTTAGAAGCAAAGCAATTGTATGGACGAAATCTACTGTGGAATAAACCTCAAGAGTTAGATATTAATAATGAGTTCAATCAAGGACAAATAAAACAATCTTCTTATGTGTACTATTCGCTTCCAGATACAACAAAACCTGTTTATAACGTAGAAATTGATAAAGTATGGAAATAAGTGGATTTTTAGGTGTGTTTGAGCAACGAGTCCATATGTTACGTAAAAGGCTTAAAGCTGAGTTAGACAAAGACAAACCCAAACGCTGTAGAAAGACTCTTAAACAAATAATTAAAGACATAAAAGATTACGAGGATGTGTTAAAACAGCATCGTAAAAGTTCACAGCGTTGTCCTCATTGTGGAGAAAAGTTGTGATAGAAATTATATATTTATTAGTAACTACTCATATAACAATTATTTGTGTAACTCTTTTTTTACATCGAGGATTAGCACATAGAGGTATAGTATTTCATCCATACTTAAGCCACTTTATGAGATTTTGGTTATGGCTTACTACAAGTATGAATACTAAAGAATGGGTAGCTGTACATAGACGCCATCATAGATATGTTGATGAATCCTTAGATCCTCACTCTCCACGTATTTATGGTTTATGGCGTGTTGTATTTGCTGGAGCGTTTTTATATGATGCAGCTACACTAGATAAAAAAAGTATAGTTCAATATGGGTCTGGAACTCCAGATGATTGGATAGAACATAACCTTTATAATAGGTATTCAATTCATGGAATATTATTACTATTGGTTTTTAATGTTTTGTTGTTTAATGGTTGGGGTATTGTTATATGGCTGGCTCAAATGGTATGGATTCCTTTTTGGGCAGCAGGAATTATTAATGGTGTTGGTCATTATTATGGTTATCGCAACTATAAAACTAGCGATACTAGCAAAAATATTGTTCCCTGGGGTATACTTATAGGTGGGGAAGAATTACATAACAATCATCATAATCAACCGGCTAGTCCTAAATTAAGTAACAAATGGTGGGAATTTGATCTAGGCTGGATATGGTTAAAATTATTAATAAGTTGTAAATTGGCTAGTGTTAGCTTTAAAGGATAAAAAATGTATAAATATCAACTCTGGGTTCGTATTAACGAATATCAAACAGCAAATACTTATGTATGGGCAGACAACGATTATAATGCTAAAATGTTAGGTGAAGCACAGTACGGAGTTGGTAATGTACTAAGCTATACAAGGATATCTGAATGAACATAATATTATATACTACTGATTTTGAACCAATTACTGTTATAGATCTTCCGCTTTGGTTATTAGAAACATTAGAACGCGAAGGCCAATTTAAAGTAGCTATAAAACGTCCAGTTACAGCAGATTTTATAGCTAAAGTAGCGGTTGGTTCTGTTACAGGCCCTGAAACAGTTACTATTGAGGCTAGACGCTTAACTTGGGATGATGGAACAACTAAACCTATTTATGTTACTAAGGATGAGGAGTTGGCTTTAATACTAAAACCTGAATGGTTGCCAGGTCAAAGACTACAAGTACAAAATCTTCAAACTGCTGTTACTTGGCTTGGTAATCAATTAAAACATCAATTGCGTAAAAATAATCTTGACGGAAATGGTTAAACAATATATAATATACTTTTATTCAGTCAAAGTACAACATGAAAAAATATCGCACCAATAAAATTCCCAAACTGCAGCCACCCCCAGGCCGTGAAACTCCACATATTCCAAGTCGTGACAGCGGCGTGGGTGTAGGAGCTAAACGTGCTAGTCCAATTTATACCGGCGGCAATATCATTGGCATTGGTACCTTACACAAATCAAATGCTGTGCCTATATTTAGCCAGCAAGAAGCCAAAGATATTAGTGCAATGCGGAGATAATATGAAGCTAACAAGGAAACAGATTAACCAACTGGCTGAGATTGCAGACCACTTTCAAGAAGTTGAGTTATATGAGCTGTACGAAGAACATACAGGCATTGGCCCCGTTGTAAAAGTAAAATTTTCACTTTTTGGTAAAACTAGTGATACTAGTGTGGATATAACTGACGTGGAGAGCTGGTAGTGAATATACCTGTGCAAAAAAAATTTATTGAGTGGTTTTACCACAAACCGTTTCCTAGTTATGATAGCAAGCGCAACCGTAATGGATTTTTAGGCGAAATGTTGGACATGGATAAGGTTGACCGCAGCACCCTACAATACTGGGTGCAGGAAGCATTTCATAAAGGTGCAGAAGCACAGCGAGAGCTAGACAGTGAAAAGTAATCTTGAACAAATGTGGGCAGGTATGCCTCCACCAGAGATAAACGCTAAACAAGATTTAGAAACCAAACTCTACAAGCTGGAGCAGGAGATCATGGAATTAAGACAACTTGTATACAAACTAATACCACCAGTACAGCCAGTAAATCCTAGCACTTGGCGAAAAGGCTGTCAAGTATGTGGCATGATCGCTGAAAGCGCTATGGGCTATGTATGCTCAAATTCTAATTGTCCTATTCGGATTACCAGTACAAAGATTGTAACGCACCCAGCCGCATATATCGACTTAGACAGAGAACAAGCATAAGGAACTAACGTGAAAGTAATTATTGGCCCTTACAACAACTGGTTTGGCCCCTATCAGCTAGCTGAACTGCTTTGCTTTTGGGCTAAGAAAGTACCTGATGAAGATGGTATCCTAGACAAGCCGCGTTGGGTACATAACTTTGGCGAGTGGCTTAGTGAACGCAAGGACGGCAGCAATACCTTGCTGCACAAATTCTTGTCGTGGATAGATAGTAAAAAGACTCGGCAGACTTATGTTAGGGTTGATAGCTGGGACACTTGGTCAATGGATCATACTCTTGCACACATTGTTGTGCCCATGCTCAAGCAGCTTAAAGCTACTAAGCATGGTGCTCCCACG
>Ga0194133_10001037_pt1 | contig 52490 bp, 33 predicted proteins | sample TA2KigOf40mmetaG_FD_155448 | JGI IMG/M metagenome (GOLD analysis project Ga0194133, IMG submission 155448) | Freshwater microbial communities from Lake Tanganyika, Tanzania - TA2015055 Kigoma Offshore 40m | ecosystem: Environmental > Aquatic > Freshwater > Lake | place: Tanzania: Lake...
GCAGTTCCGAGATGAGGCGCTGGCACGCCTGCCCCTGTTCACCCACGAGGACTGACCCATGAAGGCGATTGAACGTGAGCGCAACAGACTGATGCAGTCCTACGGGTACACCTGCATCAGGCAGACCACTCACATGGTATGGCGTAACAAGGAAGGGCAGACCGTCACCACTAGCAAGACCCCCAGCGACGTTAACGCCCTGAGGCAGGTTGAGAGGCAGTTGCGCCGTCTGGCAGCATAGCACACCCCACCCCACCCCCTCGCCATCGACAGTGGTTGGGGGGTAATACGTTTGTATCGGCGGGGCCGAGCGAAACCAAAATTGATAGATACTATTAACCTACAAAACTTTGAAAACGCTTGATCATTTACACGCTCAGAAAAAAAATTTTTCCCAAACAAAATGACTCAAAAAACCTCAATAGACTCAGTGCCCCCTTGGAAGTCTGGTGTGACCGTCTGTGATCCCAAAAGCACCAGAACCACACTGGTTGAGGAACTCGGATATATTTGGATTGTTTTGAAGGAATTCTATCGAATGTGGCGAGAAGCTTGACAATCCTCAAAAGTCTTGCTAGACTCTCAATAGAAATGACAACCTGCATAAATTATGAAAAAACTTCTATGTGCCGCCCTTGGTTTCGCAATGATGCCGAGTGCTGTGTTTGCAGCAAACGCACAAAACTTGAATAATGCCACCGAGTATTCTGATAAACCGTTCGGGGCAACCTATAATCTGCCAGGTGGAGGCAAGGGATACTTTGCGAGTATGCCAGGTATTAATGCTTGGATGGAGAACATGGATAATGCTTTAAGGGGATCTCAAGTTGCCCAGGCATTTGGAGCACATGGATCAACTCAATATCACCCTCCGAGTTTCTTTCAAGGTGCTGGTGCCCCTGTTGTTGTTCCTCCGACCGTAATAAATACGCCAGGAACCCAACCTCGTGAATGTCGTCGAAAGCGTATCACAATTGCGTTGTTCTTTGAGGTTGACAGCAGCGATTGTTAATGGAACAACTTCACCACATTATAATACTTTCTACAGAGAACATAATTATTTTTTGTGGTGATAGAGGAACCCAAAGAGCATTAGAGTTTCGTATACGAACAGAATTTGTGCAGGCTGTGAGTTATTGTCAGCACAAATTACTTCCCAAAGATATTCATTATTCTTGAATATATAATTGTGACTTGCTATTATTTTAATGAATAAAGTATTTGAATCTACAGTTGAATATAATGAAGACTTCAATGAATATTGTATTACGATTCCCGACGAGATTATCGATTCAGTTGGATGGGAAGAAGGTGATGTGTTAGAGTGGAGACTCAACAAAGATGGCACAATTTTACTTGAAAGAATTGACGAAGATTTCGTCAACTACGTAGGAGATGAAGAAAATGAAGATGAATAAAATTAACTACAAGGTTGTCAACAAGGATGGTAAAGTTCTTGATGACGTTGAATTTAATGATTATGACAAGTTAGCAGATCACATGCTTGAGATGGCTGATAAGTATTATCAAGGAATTTACACCGTTGATGATAAAGTCAATATTTCTGCTTTTGACGATGCTGGCAATATTATGTACGAAGATACTGCCAGTTTTGGCGGTAGTTCAGAATTAACTGGAGAGATTGAAGATGAGCTCAGAGGAACTGCAGGTCAAGGATTTGGCAATTCAACTGCTGAGTAAGATAGATAAACTTGACGAACGTTTGAGTCGTTTGGAGAAGAAGGTTCCAGAATCTTTTGATATCTTTTACCGCGCTCCGACAAAGGAGAAGCACGAGAAATTGAACGTTGTTCTAGATGATTTACACATGCGTCTAAATAAATTGGAAGGAGAAGTGCAAGGAGAATGACTCAAATCGGTTTCTTATCAAACTTTAATGTTACATATGGTCTTGCCGATTTTTCTCTTGCTGGTAGAATACCTCCGATCATTACTCCAAATCAATTACGACCTAATTTAATTAATCCTAGGAAGCTAATTGAAAACAGGAAATACTCCGACAATCCAATACAACCATATGTAAGCACATATGATTTGTTTGGTATACCCATTACATTTGAAGTAGATCCAATTGAGGTGGCAACTGCAGCGGCATATAACACGATTCCAACAATTGTCTCCGTCACTGGTCGAATGACTAATTGTGTTTTTGAATCTCCTTTACCTCAAGATGGAGATAAAAGAACAGAAGTTGATAGTAAAGGAAAGATTGTAACTAAAGGAATAAAATTAGCATCTGCTGGTAGTGCAATTTGGTCTATTGGCGCATTTCAAGAACCGTATGTGTTAGGCCCATCAAGTGTTCCAGAAGCAAATCGTATGGATAATCCTTTAGGAGTTACATACGCAACGCCTGGAAGTTTTGTTGGTGGCACTGGATTTGGTTCTGGAAATGTTGGAGGGTTTGGAGAATCTGTCACTTATACTTTTGGTGGATATTTTACGGAAAGAAATTTCTTTGACCGTGAATGGATTGTTCAATGGGGAAAATATTTTGTTAAGATAGATTGTTTTGGTGTTTATGTGCTAAAACCTACCGTAACAAAGAATCCATTAAGCGTAACAGATCCAACAGATTGGGTTAGTATCGGTGCATGGACTCCAGACGAATTTTATCAAAGAAATATTTCTTTGGCAAATAAATTTGATGGTCCTGTTGTAGAGACATTTATTTCTGGTGCTAAGGAAATTTTAAAATATAAACCATCAGAAATCGGTAGTTTACGATATTATTTTGTGTTTACAACCGAAACTCTAGCAGGACCATTTACATTAACATCAACACATTTGGCAAACTTAACTGTTAAATATAATCAGGATACAGGTGCTGAACGTTTACGATTTACTCAATTAAAATTGAATCGAAAACGAACTACCTTACCAGAATGGTTATTAACGGTCTTGACAACTATACTAGGAGTACAGTAAAATGGGAAAGCCAGCAGTAGTTGATGCAGCAAACATGACCAATCACACGAGTTTTACTCCTTCTGGATTAATTCCTATTCCTGGTCAAGGGTTTTCTCCTAATGTTTTCATTGAAAATAAACCTGCTATTCCTGCTGGTAGTAAATTTATCGTTCATGATATTCCAACTGATGTGGTTAGTGTATTAATTAGACCTCCACACAATGATATTGTGCTCGATGGATGCCCAAATGTTTTCGTAAACGGAAAACCAATGGGTAGAGTAGGAGATAAAATATGTGCTCCACCAACATTTTACCCAGCACCACTATCTCCTGCTGGATTTTTAAGAGCTGGTGCTCTTACAGTTACAGTTCCTGACCTACCAGGATTACCAATTTTCACACCTTAATTATATTACTATGGCAAAAGCAAAGATCGGATTGACCAAAACTAGCTACGTTCCTGGTAAACCCAAGATTACCAGTCAAGGTCGTAGTAAAAATACGAATCTTGCCGCCACTTCTCGCAATGGTCGCAAGAAAAGATATCGTGGTCAAGGTCGTTGAAGACTTCTAAAAGACAAAAATGATATAACTAGCACTATGACGACGATTTTTTGCTTATTTTTAGCAAATTATCGTCGTTTTTTGCAATTTTCGGGATAGCAACCCCGTAAAAAGTTCTGTTTCAATCAATTTTTGAGAAAAACAGATGGCAAAGTATCAAATAGACAGAGATGTTGAGTATATGAGGGAAAATTGGGGTACTACAAAGCTAATTACTGACTATGGAGCGATGACTCCGACAAAACAAAAGAAGAAAAACGAACCACCAATCGATAGAATGTCAAGACAGTGTGGCGGTAAGGGAGGATTTGACGATTACGTTGAGTGGTGGGCATAAATTGACTGCTGATGGGGGTATAAATAATGTTATAAATATGGTATTTTTATGCCTGTTAGTAGATCTTTCAAAGATATCAGCGTAACGTTTGATAAAAACTTTGTGACCAATGATCTAATGGTTACAAAAAATTTCAATGCTATCAAACAATCAGTTCAAAATCTGATCGTAACCGTTCCTGGTGAAAGATTTTTTAACCCAAACATCGGCAGTAGGATCACCGATTTGCTTTTTGAACCCCTAGATTTTATTAATGCAAGTTTAGTCAAGAGTGAAGTAGAATATACTATTAAAGCGTTTGAACCAAGAGTCAAATTGACTGATGTTATTGTTGATGAAAATTATGATGACAATGGTTATGACATAACAATTGAATTTGAAGTGATTGGGTTGCCAGAAAAAACAGAAACGTTAACCCTATTTCTAGAAAGAACTAGAGCATAAGTAAATGGCATACAATCAGTTAACAAATTTAGATTATTTTGATATAAAAGTTGCCTTGAGGGATTATCTCAAGGCAAACTCAGACTTTAGTGATTATGATTTTGAAGGGTCTACATTAGGAATGCTTCTTGATGTATTGGCATACAACACCTATTATTCGGCATTTAATGCCAATATGGTGGTCAATGAGGTATTCCTCGACTCTGCTACCGTAAGAGACAATGTAGTGTCACTGGCTAAGCAATTAGGATACGTTCCTAGATCTGCAGTTGCTGCCTCTGCCGCTATTGATTTGACGTTAACGGTAGCATCGGGAACCACAATTCCAGAAACAGTGTTTCTTAAGAGAGGAAATGCTTTTATTTCAATTGTGAATGATCAAGTTTATCAATATGTTGTATTGGATGACGTAAAAGCAGCGGTGCTTCCAACCAATACAGCATATTTTCCTTCCTTAAAAATATATGAAGGATCGTTTGTTACCAACACATATAATGTAACTTCAAACGAGCAATTTAGTGTTATTTTAAACAATGCTGGTATTGATACCTCTTCAATTAGAGTAAGAGTATTACAGGGATCTGGATCAAGCACTTTTGAAAAGTTTGTTCAATCTGACAATATTTTAAATGTAAGCCCAACATCACCTGCATATTTTGTAAATGAAATTGAAGATGAGAATTACAAAATTACCTTTGGTGATGGTGTCTTTGGTAAAAAGTTAGTTCAAGGTCAGATAGTAGAGATTAGTTACATCGTAACTAACGGACCAGACACAAATGGAACTGCTAATTTTACCTTCAATGGTGTTGTAACAGATATTTCTGGCAATACTAATTTTGCTGCAACAGTTAACAATATTACTGTTTTAACTAGAGCATTTGGCGGAGCAAATATAGAATCAGTTGATAGCATTAAGATTAATGCACCAGCAATGTATGGCACACAAAACCGTGCTGTAACCGCCACAGACTATACTTCAATTATTCGCAGAGTATACCCAGTAGCAGCAGACATTATTACATATGGGGGAGAGCAAGCAGATCCACCTGAATATGGAAAAGTAAAGATTGCTATCAAACCTAGAAATCTATCATACTTATCATCTTATACTAAGAAGATTATTTTAGATGAATTGAGAAAATATTCAGTTGCTTCTATCATTCCTGAAATTGTTGATGCGTCAATCATTTACATTGAAATGTATTCTCGAATTTTTTACGATCCAACTGTTACTACATCAACCTCTGATGCTCTGAAAGCTAAAGTTATAGAAAACATCAACAAATATATTGCTAGTTCTGATACCGAAAAGTTTGGTGGAAAATATCGTTATAGTAAATTTGTGAGTGTTATTGATAGTTCTGAAAGATCTATTAAATCTAACTTGACTGATATCGTTATGAGAAAGGATTTTTATCCTTCGTTAAATAATAAAGCATACTATGAGTTTTGTTTCAATAATCGTTTTGCTATTGATATAGATGTAAAGACATTGACATCCACAGGATTCAAAGTTCAAGAGTTTCCACAATACACTGTTTATCTTGAAGACCGTGATGGAAAAGTTGTTTTGTATAGACTTGATTCCCAAACTTCGGAAAAAATTGTTTTAAACAACAATCAAGGTATTATTAATTATGAAAAAGGTGAAATTCAATTATACAATTTGACTATTATTGATGGAAGTTTTGATGATGACAAAATTGAAATACGTCTAAAACCAGAATATAATGATATTCTCGCAAAAAGAGAAGTTTATTTAGATGTAGATATTGATAAAAGTATTTTCACCCTTATTCAAGAGTAGAATAAATGGCATCTAAGGTAAGAAATCTATCTGCTTTAATTGATAAGCAATTACCAAATTTCATCTCTACAGAATATCCTAAGTTCTCTACTTTTCTACAAAAGTATTATGAACAATTAGAGTTACCTGGACAACCATTAGATTTAATTAATAATCTCTCAAAATATAGAGATATTGATACTTATGAAACTAAAATTCTACAGGAAAATACTACTGTAGTATCAAATGTTAATCCATTAGACACAGTAATTACTGTTGCTGATACTAAATCTTTTCCAGATACCAATGGATATATCTTAATTGATGATGAAGCTATTTTCTATCGTAGCAAGACAAGTAATACTTTTGTAGGTTGTTATCGAAATATTAATGCCACTACAAAGTTGGGAGATCTTTATAGTAAACCAGATATCAAAACGGTTAATTACGAAGATCTTGGAGAAGGTAAAACTCACTTATCTGGAAAAGTAGTATCTAATATTAGTAACTTATTTTTATACGCATTAGTTAAAAATTTTGAGAAAGAATATCTAGGATCTTTCCCAGAAAAAGATTTAAAAACACAAGTTGATAAATCGCTTCTAATTAAAAATATTAAAAAATTCTATGCTGTAAAAGGAACAGATCAATCAATTAGATTCATCTTCAACTCTATTGTAGCAAAAGATTCTAGTGATATTCCTACTGTATATTATCCAAACCAGAGCACGTATAAAACCTCTAATGGTGAATGGATTAATAAGTATGCATTAAAAGTAAAAGTTCTTTCTGGAGATATCAATAAAATTATTGGAGAGAAATTAATCCAAAATCAGAGTTTATCTGATACATCTATCAAGAATGCTTTTGGTGTAGTTGATAATATTGTAGATATCGGGGATGGATTTTATGAAGTTATTTTAGGAACTGATACAGTTGTAGGTCAGTTTTCTGTAGCAAATAGAACCTATTTAACAAAATCAGTAAATAATACACAATCAGTTAACAGCAAAATTAATGTTTATTCTACTGCTGGATGGTCAAACACATCTGGCAGTATTATTGTTGGTAATGAGGTAATTGTTTTCAAAAATAAAAACATTAATCAATTTGAAGTAGAATCTAGAGGATCTACTCCACAATATCATAATGTCAATACAATTGTTTATAATAACACTCCCGTATTTTCTTCATATATTGACAATAATGGAGCAACTCAACAAGTAAGATTATTAGTTTTTGGTATTCTATACAATTTAACACCTTCTTCCTTAAAAGCACATTCAAAAGAAGGAGATTTTATTCAAATTTCCGAGCCAGGATTTGAGAGTAGAGATACTATTCTTTTTGATAGAATTTCAGGAAATTATAGATGGTTAATTAACGAAAATAACACAAATCCATCTTCACCTAATACTACAATAAATTCTGATTTATCAGAAGTTTTAGTAAATGTTTCTGCTATTTTTGAAGATGACCAATATTACTACATTACATCTTCTGGATATCCAAGTCATGATATTGGAAAAACGAATTGGAATATATCTTTAAAAGATCAACAAAAATTAAAATTAATCAGAAAATATCCAACCAGAACCACTGAAATCTACAAAACTCAACCTAATGAGGTAGGTATTTTAGTAAATGGAACTACAGTAAGAAGTTATAAAGATTCGAATCAAAATTTAGTTACTTTTGGCGAAATTACAAATATTGAAGTAACTAATAAAGGTAGTGGTTATAAAGATGTTCCATTTGTTTTAATACAAGATGGAGCTGGCGAGATAGTTGCTCAAGGAAAGGCAGTATTGAGTGGTGAAGTTATAGACAGAATAGATGTTTTAGAATCTGGTTCTGGATTCTTTCCACCTGTTCCAAGTATCACCATTACATCTGGCAGAGGAGCCGTAGTAGAAGCAGTAGTTACTGGCGATAAGGTATCTAAATTAAAAATTGTAAATCCTGGAGAATATTATTCCACTCCCCCTAAAATTATCATTAAAGATTCTCTTGGCAAGGGAAGATTTGCAAATTATACTGCTGTTATTAATAATGCTGGTCAAATAGTTGATTTTGTTCAAAATGATGCTGGTAAATTCTATACGCAACAAAATGTATCTGTTGAAATAGTTCCAGTTGGTTCTGGTGCAACAGCAGTGTCAGTTGTTAGAACTTGGCGAAGAAATTTAGTATTTAAACATTCAAATTCTTTAGATACTAATTATGGATATTACTTCCAAAATAATGATCCTTCAATTGGTTATGGATATTCTTACTTAGCAAATCCAAAATCTTTGAGATATGAACTAGGAGACAATATTTCTTCATTATTTGCAGAAACGTCTCAATTAGTTCATTCTCCTATTTTAGGATATGCTTTTGATGGAAATCCGATTTACGGTCCTTATGGATATTCTAATTCTTTAGATTCTAATAGTGCTGTTGCTAGAATGACTTCCAGTTATTCTTTAAAACCGAATAGACTTGATGGTCCTTCAATAGATACTTATCCATTGAGTTCATTTGTTGAAGATTTCGAATATATTCATCGATCTGGATCTTTAGACGAAAATAATGGAAGATTTTGTGTTACTCCCGAGTATCCATCTGGAACTTATGCATATTTTATGACGATATCTGCAGATAATACTCCAGTATATCCATATGTTATAGGGGATAATTTTTATTCACTACCAGTTGATTCTAATTACAACAAAGTTATTTCTCAAAAAGATTTACCCCAAAAAGTTAGAAGATTAATAACAGATAAAACACCAGAAAACGGATCTGGAGTATTAGCATATGTAGAATCTATCAATTCTGGGTCTTTAAATGGTGTAGTTGTAGAATCCTCAACTAATACATTTGCTGTTGGCAGTGTAGTAGATATAGATTACACAAATACCGATGGATCAAACGCTGTTGCACAAGTTTCATCATTAAAAGGTAAAAATGTAGTTTCGATTGAATCTCGTCAAACCAAAGCATTAAAAATAACTACAGAAAATCCTGCTTACTTTTTTGAAAACGATATTATCACACAAGAAGTAACTGGTGCAACAGGGCAAGTTATATCTAATGTTTTCGATGACAAAACTATAATTTTAAGAAATGTATCTGGAACTTTTAATAATACAAATGAATTATTTTCTTCTATTAATGTCATAAACGTTGTAATTGATAAACCATCTGATTATTCGGCTAACTCTACCGTTTCATTGACAAATGGAAAGCAAGTAGTTATTTTAAAAGTTCAAAGTAATCGTCTTCAGGTATCATCTAATCCATTTGTAGACGGAGAACCAATTGTTTTCAGCAATACGTTTTCTAATATTGTTGCCGATCAAATTTATTACGTTGTAAATGCAGAACCAAACAGATTTAAGGTAGCAACTACTCCGAATGGTTCTGCAATTACATTAACAAATAATAATTCCCCTGGATCAGTTGCAACCAATCAAAAAGCAAAAGGAACTATTTTAGAATCAACTACTTTTAGAAATTCTATAAAAGTTCGTGTTTTACAGGGTCAATTCACAACGGAACAAGGTTATTTTCTAAGAAGTTCTTCAATTAATGATAGTGTTGGTGGAAAAATTGTAACTATATTCAATTTAAGTTCAGACATCAAACCAATTTCTATCAATAACAATATTGCAATTTTAAAAACGTCTGAAGATCACAAAATTGGTCAAGGAGAAAATTTCACAGTTAGTATCAATCCTAATGATACTACTACAGAAACTACCATATTTGTAAGAAAACGAATTTATCAAACAGTTTCATTAAATGCTCCTAATTTTAATAAAAAATTAAACGATACTGGTATTGGTAATTTATTTGTTCTCAACAATGGAAGTTACAAAAATAATAATCAAATTGTTGGTGATTACGCTTCAACTACATCTGGAAATGGAACATTTACCAATATAGAACTAATTTTTGCTGATATTTCAAAATGTAGAGATTTTGAAGGCAGAATAGTAGGTGATTCCGAATTAGCAACTATAGGTAGACCAGGCAATGTTGATAATGCAAGAGCTACTATTAGTGTTACTAATGGAGTTGTAACTAATATCGTTTTAACTTATAAAGGAAAACAATATAAGAGAGGTGATATTTTAACCGTTTCCCCATCTTCTCTCAATAAAGCAGGAACATCTACCAGATCTTTACTTCTAGATGTTCAACATGTTGGATTTGGTGTAAATGATACTACGCTATACTTATCAGATGTAAATTATGTTTCAGAGAATGATTATCTTTTAGTTGGTGATGAAGTTGTTAAAGTAACCTCAGTAAATATTCCAAACTCATATGTTGTTGTATTGAGAGGTCAATACAACACTGATATTAAAGAACATTTTAATAATGAATCAGTTACAAATTATTTAAATCAATACACATTGCCAGTAAATTATCATTTAGGATTGAGTGATGCGGATGGATATGTATTGAATTATGATTTAAAGACACAACAAATTACAGTTGTATATGATGTTTCTAGAACTTTGGAAAATATCAATTCATTGGTTCCAAATTATGCTTTCTTTGATGATAGTGATCCTAAAAAATTAGTTACCGTAAAAGATAATTTAGAACCTGCATCATATAAGTTTGAATTTTCATATGATGGAGTAACATGGCAAAGAAATCCTGTATTAAAATTACAAAATTACTACAAGTATAAATTAGATACTTCTCATTTCAGTCTAAGAGATAGTTTTATAGAGTTTTCTCCTAGTGGAAATTATAATATTTTAACTCTTGAGGCAAAACCAAATAATATTCTTCCAGGAAATACTGGTTCATTTATTACCTTCAAATCTGGATTTGGCGCAGTGATTGCATCAAATCAATTCACCAATAAAGCTTTAGCAGATTTCAATACTTTCTTTTATTTTGATAAGAATGGTATTATTGATTCTGACAGATCTTATGTAAGAATTATTGAAGATCCTTTGCAGGGAGAAAAGACAGCAGATTATGTTACGAACAATGAAATTGTTTATGAATTGTCTACTATTCCTCAATATGATGGATCTGGAATTATAACATATACAACTACATCAAAATCTGCAGTAGGTGAAATTAACACAGTTTCTTTATTAAATCAAGGAACAGGATTCAATGAATTGCCAACAGTATTGGGAGTAAGACCATCTCCTAACAATGAATGTGTAGCAAGAGTTGTTTGGAATTCTCAATTTAAAAATATTTCTTCTATTGTAATAGAAAATCCTGGCAAAAATTACATAGAACCAAAAGCAATATTATTAAATGCTACTGGTAAATTTGCGGAATTTAGTATTGTAAAAAATGCTGATGGATCTATTGCGGGGGTAATTACAAAAAACAAAGGAATTGGTTACACAGTTGCTCCAGAAATAAGAATTATTGAATCTTCTCCTAAAATTTATTTTACATCATCTACAATAGGGCAACCTAAAAATGTAAGAATTATTTTCAATGGAAAAGATTTTATTAAAGATCCAACTATTTCCAAAAAATTTACATCTAATAAAATTTTCTTGTTAAAAAATATTCAAGGAAATGGATATAAAGATGGGGAACAAATTACCCAAAAAGAAAATAATATTGTGATTGCGACTGGATATGTCGCCAAAAAAGGGTGGAAAAAAGGAACCAATATTTTAAGAATTGAAAGAGTAGAAGGTCAATTTAAAAATAATCTTCAGATTGTAGGATCATCAGATAATACTGTATCAACGTTAGTTTCTTCATACGAATCAGAATTTCATGCAGATATAAAATCTTATTTTGACAATCTTGGATTTTATGCTTCCGATAGATCAAAACTAAATTCTAATTATCAAAAAATAGCGGATTCATATTTTTACCAAGATTATTCTTATGTTATTAAATCTAAGACACCAATAGATGTCTGGAGAGATTTAATCAAGCAAACTGTTCATCCTGCAGGATTTCAGTTGTTTGGTGAAGTTTCTATTGAATCACAAGGAACTAATAGAATTAATCCCGTTCAACCAAAAATCTCACATACTAGTGTTATTGAAATATGGGATCCACAAAAAAATAAAATTACAGTAGAAAATACTTATAGAACTATTACCCAATCATCGATTAGAATTAGTGATACTAATGTTCTTAGAGGTAGAGGATCTGTTGTTGCATCTACTTATGATACTGGAGAAACTTTAGCATATGAATTTAAGTTGACTCCAGATTTCAATGGTTATTTCAATGCAAATGGAAATAGGGCAGGAACAACAACATTTACAATAACATTGCTAGGATCAAATACTCCTTATTCAGTTAATAGCAAAGAAAATATTATTTTATCACTGGATGGTATTGTTCAAGAACCAGGAGTATCATACACAGTTTCTGGCAACCAACTAACATTTTCTAAAGCTCCATTAGGATATAGAAGTGTTTTTGGAAATCCAATTACATTTGCACAATATAAAGAAGGTGTTGATAGTCCTGCTCAAAAAATTATTGGTAGAATTGTTAGATTTAAAGATTCTGGATTAAATACTCAATTTTTCAGAAAATTAAAAGATATATCTACACAATTTAATAATGTCGCCAAAGAATTTGATTTATATTACGAGGATAACACGCCAGTTAATTTATCTTCTGGTGAAAATTTATTAGTTGCTATTGATGGTGTTATTCAACAAGCAGGTAGCACTCCATTATTGCCATTAGATAGAGCATACTATATTAAGAGAACTACTATACCAAATAAAATTGTATTTGTAGAACCACCAAGAATCTTTAATGATATTAAACAATCTTTTTATGCATATTCTGTTGGTGGATATGAAAGATTGACACTCGACAAAATTTATATTGATGGTATTAGAAAAGGACCATTTTTATTAAAATCTGCAGTTTCAGGAAAAACAGTAACTGTGGATGAAGATCTCAATGTCTTAGTTTTTGTTGATGGTGTTTTACAAAAAAGAAACAAATCGTATGTAATTCGTGGAGCAAATATTTCATTTACTGAACCAATAGATCGTAATCAAAAAGTAAATATAATTTATCTTTATGGAAGAGATTATGTTAAATCATTAACATCTTTCAACTATGATAATATTCCATTTTTAAATGAATATGAAATTACTGTATCTGGAAATTACACCAGTGAACCCACCAAAATTCTTTTAGATTCTCCAATTAAGTCAGATTATGCGTATGGATATGTTAAAAGTGTGAGATTTAATGGAACTAATAGTATAATTACGGTTCAAACTGATAATAGAAAATTTGCTTTAGGTGATGATTTAATAATTACCAATATTGCAGATTCTTTTTATAATTTAATTATTCCTACATCTAATATAATTTCAATTTCTGATTTTGTTCGAGATGATAATTCTCAAGATGTTTTATCCAAATCAAATATAGCTTGGCTCTATAAAACGGTAAAAGACCCCGAAAGAGGTTTCTTGAGAAAAGGAGATTTTATTAAAATTGACGGTGAAACAGACTACAGAAAAATATTAAACATTCCGAATGTAGCAACAAAAACTGATTATCGTGATACAGACACATTAGGGTATTATGGAAAAATATCCACGACAAATTATAACGGAACTCCAATAGGTGAGGGTTTAGATATTGTTGCTCAAATTGAAAATGGAAAAGTAGTTTCTCTATTGTGGAACCAAAAAGATTGGAATACATTTGAAACTAAAAAGATTCTTCCATCTTCACCTGGATATGGTTATGAAACTGCGCCACAATTAATATTTGTTTCTCAACCACTAAAAGACGAAGGCGGCACAATTGTGTCTCCTGCTGAAGGTGGTGGAGCAAAAGCATATGCAGTTGTTCATGATGGAGAAATAATTGATATTGTTCTTTATGATCAAGGAAGTGGATACATTTCACCACCAAGAGTTTTTGTTGCTCGTGGATATGATGTTTTAAGAAAAGGAAGAAGTGTAGAAACCAATAAAATTTATGTTGGGATGTCACCTCAACTAGACTTAGCAACGTCTCTTTATATTTCAACAGGTGATAGACTTGATGCAGATATACCTCCCCAAATCTTTATTAGTTCATTCTTATTAGTTACTCCATTTGATTCGAGCAGAAAATTAACTGCAATTATACAAAGATATTTAAATGTAAAAACTCCTTCGTCACAAGCACCAATAAATCATGTCAGTACACTTGATTTGAGAGCAAATGTTAGTTCTATAAGTGTTAGTGTAAATCTATTCCAATCATCGTTAGAAACTCCATTAAGTATTGTAGATTCACAAAACAAAGTTACAATTCAAGAATCGGCAAGATTTATAGAATCTTCGGTGGGATCTTTTGCAAAAGTTAATTACTTACTAGCACATAGATCTCTCCATGAAACTGGAGCATACTTAGATGCACCAATGGATTTGGATGATGAGATTGTATTCGTTCCAACTACAGAAAAATTTGCTAAGTTTGGCAAATTATTAATTGGAGATGAGATTGTATTTTACAATCAAAAATTATCAGATAGATTTATTTACATCACTAGGGGTTTGAATGGAACTACTATAAAAGAACACCCAGCTGGTCAATTCCTCAGACAATTCTCTGATGACGTATCTATCATTAGTGCTGGTGTAAGTTCTGCAGAATCTGTAGCACAAATTCAAGTTATTGGTGGCGGTGTAACAACTGCGAGTGTTGGTATTGTAGAAATTGTTCAGGTTGAAATAGATATTACTGAAATATCTTTAGATAATCAGTTTACTGAAATTTTACAAATTGCAAATTTTGTCAATTCTATTAATTCAACTAGAATTGAATCTATATTTAATAGTAATATTGGTATTTCTATTGCAACCAGTGAGAATCAAATATCTCGTCAAATCAAGACAATTCTCTCTTCTGGTATTGAAAATATTTCGGTCAATACTATTCAAAAAATTACACCAGCAACTGAAAGATTCTATAAAACAGGATTTGTAGATTATTATGTTGAAAGTATTCTATTTACAAATCCAATTATACAAAGAAATGGTAATTCTGTAATATTAGAAAATCCTGGTAATTTGGTACATCAAAGATCAGGTAATATTGTTTCAATTAATAATGCACAACAAAATCCAGATGATCTTTTATCATATTCAATTGGCAATATTGGAAATAATTTATCTATGTTGAATGAGTGGTATACAGTTGACGATGGATCTGCAAACGTTTCTGGATTAACTTTTAATGAAATTGATTATAATTATAGTCAATTTACTCTTCGAGATTTTAGTGATAAAGGAATTTCTGCAATATCTCATTCAAGAATTATCTGGAATTTGACTTGCCCATCAATACAAAATCCCGTAGCAATATCTTCATCAAATGGAACTATAGGATCTACTATTACCGTTCAAAATACATCATATTTCCCAAGCACAGGATACATTTACCATTCAAATGGAACTGTTTTTGGAGTCATTCAATATACAGGAAAAACATCAACTACATTTACTGGTTGCACTGTTTATTCTGGATCAAATACGATTTATACTGGTTCAGAGATAATACCATATTTCATCTAAACCTTATAAATATAAATAAAATACCGTTCGGAGAACTATTAAATGGCTGCTATCATTTCTGAAAAGTTCAGAATTTTCAACGCCAAGCAATTTCTGGAATCTCTTTCAGAAGGTACTGGCGATACTTCCTCAGACCGATCAAGAATGTATTTCTTTGTCGGCAGACCTCAAGCATGGAAAGCATTTGTAGAAATTTATGCTGTAAGCTCAACTAATTTCTCTGTTGGAGAAGAAGTTTATGTTGGTGCTAGTTTAGGTGCTGCAACTTTCAAAGGAACTGTTGCTGAAGTAAATCCCAATAGTCTACTTCTAACAGGTATTGGTCCTACAGTAAGTGCTACTCCTGCTGCTGGAGCAACTTTAACTGGAAACACTTCAACTGCAACTGCTAAAGTTGGCGTTTACAGATATGCAACAGAAGAAATTCCTACTGCTCCTATCGACAACCAAGAAGAAAAATTTGATGTTTATGATGATATGATTGCTCTTAAGAGAGTAACTTCATCATATGCAAGACACGTAATCAGACGTTATAACTGGGATTTAACTGTAAATCCTAAGTTTGATATGTGGAGAGCAGATTATTCCGCTCTAAAACTAACTGCTACTGGCGAATCTTCAATTGCTACAGCAAAATATGCTGTTATGAATAATCAGTATGAAGTTTTTGCTTGTCTATACAATGGAACAAATCCTTCCAACCTGAATGGTCGAAACGCAACATACACTCCAACAACTACTCCAGTTTCAGGAGAAGGAACGTATTCTGGGGATATTTACACCGAACCAAGTGGAACCGCTGGTTATGTTTGGAAATACATGTATACTATTCCAACAGATGATGTTATTAAGTTCCTTTCATCAGACTTCATGCCAATCGTTTTAAATGGCACTGTTCAGTCTGCTGCTGTTGATGGTGCTATTCAAGTAGCTCTACTAAAAGATGCTGGCGGAAATCTCCCAACTTCCACAACTTTATATGCTGCTATTTTAGGTGACGGTTCTGGTGGTAAAGTTTCTATTACTACTAATGGTTCTGGTGCTATTACAGGTGTTTCTGTAATTGCTGCTGGTTCTGGTTATACCTATGCTAATGTTGTTCTTAAGAATGGTTATCTTTACACTAACTCTTCATTGACAACGGCAGCTACAGTTGCTGCAAACGCATTTGGTTCAATTGAAGTTATTATTCCTCCTCAAGGTGGTCATGGTGCAGATCCAGTAATGGAATTGAATTCCAAGCGTGTAATGATGAATATTCGTCTTACATACGCAGAAGGTTCTGGTGATTTCCCCGTAGATAACGATTTCAGAAGAATTGGAATTGTTCAAGATCCTCTACAGTATGGTTCTAGCAATTACCTAACAGTCGATAACGCATCTGCGCTATATGCTGTTAAATTGACTGGAGTTAATGGAAACTTTGTTGCAGATGAAATTATCACACAAACAAATAGTGGATTAGTTTCAAAAGGAACAGTGGTTTCTTGGACACTAGATTCAGGAAGCACTACTGCAGGTGTTCTTAAGTATTACCAATCTGCTGAACAACATGCAGATAATGGTGTGGTTAGAGCATTTGTTTCAACTGGAGCAAACGCTATCACAGGTGCTACTAGCGGAAGATCAGGAAACGTTGATACTGCATATGCAGCTTCACTCCTTGGTGTTAATTTCGCTGCTGGTTTGGCGACACCAGAAGTAAAAGCAAATTCTGGAGAAGCAATCTATGTAGAGAATAGAAGACTAATCACAAGAGCTCCTGACCAAATTGAAGATATTAAATTAGTTATTGAATTTTGATTTATAAATTTATTAATATTCCCCACTCATAGTAAAGAGAGCCTGAGCTAAAATGCCCCAGAAGATTAATCTTAACGCGCCTCCATATAACGATGATTTCAATATTGACAAAGGTTATTACAAAGTTCTTTTTAGACCAGGATATTCTATTCAGTCTAGAGAATTAACAACCTTACAATCTGTTCTGCAAAATCAAATTGAAAGTATTGGTCGTAGTAGATTCAAGCAGGGGCAGCAGGTAATTCCTGGAGAAGTATCTTTTAATAATAAATTAAATTATGTAAAACTATCTTCAGTTTCTGAAGTAGCAGTCAATATTAATGGCAATGTCGTATTCCAAAAATATGACATTGCCAATTTATTGGGATCTACTATTCAAGGTTTATCTTCTGGGGTAACTGCTACCGTTATTTCATATGCATATGGTAATGATATTGAATCTGATATTCTGTATGTAAAATACACTAATAGTGGCAATTCTAATACCGAGTCTACTTTTAGACAAGGTGAAACTTTAGAAGCAACTAATATTGCAGATACTCCAACATTAGTTGTTGGAACAGATGGTAGTGTTTTACCAACTACTATAGACGTTAAGGATTATGATACTGGAAAGATAACTACTATCGATAGCCCTGCAATGGGTTATGCGTCAGCAGTTAATGTTCAAGAAGGTGTGTATTTTGTAAATGGTTATTTTGTAAATAATTCTGAAGAATTAATTGTAGTAGATAAGTATTACAATAAACCATCAGCAAAAGTTGGATTTACTATTACAGAATCATTAGTTACATCTGAAGAAGATGCAACTCTATATGACAACGCTAGAGGATTTTCTAATTTTGCAGCTCCTGGAGCACACAGATTACAAATTAAATTATCTCTATTAGTTAAAGAATTTGACGCGCTAACTGACGAAAATTATGTTCAATTAGTATCAATTAAAAATGGCGAGGTTCAGCAACTAGTAAAAACTACTGATTACAATATAATTGAAGAAACTTTAGCCAGAAGAACTTATGATGAGTCTGGTGATTATGTTGTAGATAATTTTTCATTAGATTTACGAGAATTTTATCAGCAAAACAATAATAAAGGTATTTACCCATTAAATGAAGAAACCGAACTAGTGGATGGAAAAACAACTTCCGAAGCTAATTCTTTAATGGTTGCTGGATTAGGATCAGGAAAAGCATATATTAAAGGTTACGAAGTTGTAAATAAAGACACGAAATATATTGATGTCAATAAAGCTAGAGATACTCTCACGAAAGAAGATGTTAGAGTAAAATCTTCTTCTTTATCTTACTTTAACATCAGTAATGTTTATGGATCTATCCCAGTAAACTCGGAGGGTCAAGAATTAACAGCATACCCAACAGTTTACTTAAACTCAACATTCAATGATGGTTCCATAGGATATAACAATACAGAATCTACTTCAAGCACTAAACAGACTATTTCCAGAAGAGGTGTTAAGTTTGGATTAGATGATGCAATTATTACATTATACATGCCTAATCCAGGTAATTATTCTAGCACCACGTTCCCAACTCCAGACACATTTGGATCGTCTCTAACTACTCTTTGGTATGTTGTAAATTTAGGAACAACTCCAGCTTCAACTACTGTAAGGTCAGTTTCGGTATTATCTTATTCTGTGGTAAAAAGACCTTTTGATATTGGAGTAGAATCTCCAAATACAGACTATCTAGAATTAACAGTAGTCGGAAACAAAGAAGATATTTACTACTTCTTAAAAGAGTATGACGATAACGATCCTTCAAAGAGAAGAAAATTATTTAAAACTCAAGCAGATGCGAAGGATTATTATTTCCAAGTAGGAACTTCAACAATTTTTCCATATTCAGAAGTTTATGATTACAATGAAATAATTACTCCTGTTGTTGGTGTTTGTAAACCAAAAGATTTCAGTTTAATTCAAAGAGGTTCTGGATTTAATGAAGATATTGATATTGTTTTATCTAAAGGGAGATTAGGAGATGGAACTTCATCTTATAATTCTATTTTTAGATTAGCATATTTCAATCCGACATTCTTCACTAGAGTTGTTCTAGATCAAGATATTTCATCAAATACCTTCTTACCAGGGAAATACATCTTAGGTTCTACTAGTGGCTCTTATGGGGTCGTAGAGGGGTCTACAGCGTCAAAATATACGGTGGGTAATATTCTGTTTGTCAGAATGCTATCTGGTAATTTTGTTTCTGGAGAAACAATCACAGACGAATCTGGCAACTCTAGAAGAATTGCTAGAGAAGGAACAATATCACATTTTGTGGTAATGAAGAGAGGTGATGGTTATCCAGTTAATACTGGTATTAAAGTTAATGGTGTTCAATATACTAGTTCTGCAGTAGAAATTAGTTATCTTGCTCAAGCAATTTATAAGGTAACTATTAAAGACAAAAACTTGTTAGGTCAAGTTTATGCAACAACTCCAGAAGTATCATTTAATACAGGAAATACAAATCCTATTTCTCAAGCGGTTGTTATTCCTGTATTATACAGAAATACTGTTTATACTTTTGATCCCCAAAACGTAAAATCAGTAAGTTCTACTTTTGGCGCTGGTAATGCATATAACTTTACCGCTGACGTAGAATCTTTCCAATCTTCATATGTCACAAATAAAATCTTAACAGATTTTACTTTTTCTGGAAGTAAAGGTCAAAAATATATTGAATGTAATGGATTTTCAGGAGATCCGTCAAGTGATTTAATTCAGGGAGATATTATTCAATTTAATGATGCTACAAATACTGCAGTAAGATCTGTTGTTCAAAGAGTAGAAAAAGCAGAAGGTCTTATTAAATCTAAAGTATACTTAGATAATGCTCTCAGAAATGACGTAGCAAATGCTAGTGTTATTAGAGTTCGACCAACTATTCAAAATAGTGCTACATCATCATTACTAATACCTATTGGATCAAAGTATCCATCTAGTATTGTAGATTCACCAGATGATTCAAAGATCAAATATTATTTCAGAAGAGATTTTGTAACAACTTCTTCGGTAAACGGTGGTAATATTACGTTTGCTGCTCAATTACCTTATGGCACTCAAAGATTTGCATCATTCAGAGAAAATAATTTTATTTTAACAGTATTAGATAAGAGATCTTCTACAACATTACAAAGTGGTGATATAATTTTCTTAAAATCAAATCAAATTAGTATTGAGAATACTACATCTAGCACAAGTGGATTAACATCTGGTAGTGTTTCCATCAATTTACCATCTTCTTTCTTTGGAACAGACACTAACTTCCCTATTCTAAAATTAACAGCAACGGTAGAAGTAAGTAAGGCAAGACCTAGATTAAAAACTATATACAGAAATCAAAGAATTTTAATTCAATCTCCTGGTGATAGAGTAGTTCCAATCAGAGGCGTTAATTTTGATAACAACAGCACTGACATTCTTTCATATTCTGATGTAATCAAAATCCGTTATGTGTATGAAGGAACTACACAAACAGCTCCAGTTGTTTCTTCTTCTGGAGAACTTGTTACTGGAACTGACGTAACAGAAAGATTCTCGTTTGATGACGGGCAAAGAGATACTTTTTATGATGTATCTCGTCTTGTTTTAAAACCTGGATACACTCCACCATCAGGTCAGTTAATTGTTGCGTTTGATTATTTTGAACATTCTCAAGGAGATTTCTGCACAGTTGATTCATATTTACACGAATCAGGTGTTTCTCTTGACGAAATACCTTCGTTCAATTCATCGGTTTTAGGAAAGGTATCATTAAGGGAAGTATTTGATTTTCGCCCCAAAGTAGATTCATCTGCAATTATTAGCGGTTATCAAGACACATCTGTTCTATCTGTCACTGATTTCAATAGCTTTACTGGATCTGGCGGAATTACTTCAAGCACACCTGCTACCGAAGATGTTTTAGAATATACTATATCATTCAATCAAAAACAATATTTGGATAGAATTGATGGGATTTTCCTAAACAAAAAAGGAGAATTTATAGTAAAGGAAGGTAATTCATCACTTAACCCAACAAAACCAGCAGATGTTGATGATGCTCTAGCATTATATTATCTTTACATCCCAGCATACACTACGACCACTAATGATGTTCGTATTATCCCTGTTGACAATAGACGTTATACGATGAGGGATATCGGAAAATTAGAGAAGAGAATTGAAAGATTGGAACAGTATACTATGTTAAGTATACTGGAGCAACAAGCTCTTAACATGCAAATTAAAGATGAAATAGGTATTGATAGATTTAAGAGTGGATTTGTTGTTGATGGTTTTGAAAATCATGGGATTGGTAACCTAGCATCAATTGATTACAAGTGTGCTATCGATACACAGCAATCTGTATTGAGACCTAGATCTGTAGAAAAATCTTATCGTTTACAAGAAATTAATACAAGAAACGAACAAAGGTCATTAGATAATTATTCTAAGTCTGGAGATATTATTACTTTACCATTTACTGATGTCACTGCCATTAAAAATCAGTATGCTACTAAAAAGTTAAACATTAATCCTTTTGTAGTTTTACAATATGTTGGAGATGCAGAATTATCACCTAATGTTGATCAATGGTATGACGAAAGAGAAACTCCTATAATTCTAGACAACGATAGTAAAGTATTTTCTGTATTTTTCGCTACAGATGATGCAAGAGAAGGATATTCAAGTATCTATAATAACTTTATTGTTAATTGGATTGGAACTAATAGAGTATTTTATAACGTAACACCTCTTAGCGATTCTTCAACGGTAGTTGCATCTGCTACAACTCAATTAGCATCTGTATCAAGCAGTTCAAATATTAGCCCACAAAATAATCAGTTACCACAAGGAGTTGCTGCAAAATCTATAGGTTCTAATGTTGTATCTTCAACCATTCAACAATTCTGCAGATCTGTTCCTGTATTCTTCAAGATTACTAGAATGAAACCTAGCACAAAATTCTATGTTTTCATGGATGGTAAATCTATTGACAGATGGATTGTTCAGGATAGTAGATTTACTGGAATTGCTGGAAATTCACTAAGCACTTTCAATAGTGGTATTATTACTGATGCTAATGGAAATGCCAGTGGATTAATTTTAATTCCATCTGGTAATCCACCACAGGCGGGATCATCATGGAATGGTTCTGTAGATGATGTTCAATATGATACAGAAACTGGTTCTTCATTATCATTTATCACAGGAATTAAAACAATTAAATTTACTTCAAATGAAGATGGAATTGTTGACAGTGATGTAGAATCATTTACCGAAGTTAAATATTATGCTACAGGTAATTTACCTCAGCAACCTTCATCAATTATTTCAACTTCTCCTGCTGTTTTCAAAGCAGAAGAGGGTATTCAATTTATTGAAAGCACAAAAGCACAAGTAAAACCAAATCCAGTAAGTCAATCATTTACTATTGAAAAATATCCAGGGGGTGTGTTCTTAACGGGATTAGATTTATATTTTAATAAGAAGAGTTCGACCATTCCTGTTAGAGTTTACTTAACTAATGTAGAAAGTGGAAAGCCAGGTAAGTATATCATTTCTGGTAGTGAAACTGTTTTATATCCAGATACTTATCTAAGAGTATATACAAACGGAACTTTGAACATCACCAAAGGTGAAGTAATTACTGGAGTTTCTTCGAAGGCTTCTGGTCCTATAAAAGAAGTATATGATAGAAACAATAATTTAGTTCCTATTTCTGTTTTAGGTCAATACACATTAACTAATGATCAAACATATATTTTAGTATTATCAAACAATAACGGAAAATCATTCTCACAAAATGAAGGATTGAATATTCCTTCCCTAACTACTTTCAATGCTGCACAAAATACAAACTACAGTGTGACCATTGCAAAAGATTCTGGAAGAATAACAGATATTATAATCAATAATGCTGGATCTAGTTATGAGACTGCAACTCTAACTATAGAAAGCCCACAACTCCTTGGCGGAACAAATGCTACCGCAGTCTGTAAAGTTTCTGGTGGTAAAATATATGATTCTTCATTAGTAGTAAATGGTAGTGGATATACTGAAGCTCCATCAGTAATTATTAATTCAACGGGTTCATCTGCTTCAAATGCTTCTATTGAAGCAGTATTAACTATTGATACTCCAGCGGTAAGAATGGGTGTTGCGATAGATACGGGTGATGTTTCTATTCCCGATTCTACTACTCCAACTAGATTTAATTTTAAGTATCCTGTTTATTTACAGAATAATGCAGAATATGCTTTTGCAATTGAATCTGATTCAACTGATTACGTTATCTGGGCATCTAAATTAGGAGAAATTGAACAAGCAACAAATTCAGTAGTAACTTCCCAACCACTTTTAGGATCAGTATTCAAATCACAGAACGTTGATTCTTGGACAGAAGATTTATTTGAAGATATTAAATTTACTCTTTATAGAGCAGAATTTGATAATTCCAGACCAGGAATTGTAAAACTAAGTAATGAAAAATTGGGTTATGAAAAATTAGATACTAATCCATTTGAAACAGATTCATTATCTGATACAACCGCTACATCTTTATTGTTCAGAAATAATAATAAAATTGTTAGAGTTAAGCACAAAAATAATGGATTTGAATCTTCTGGTAGATCATATACCGCATTTAGAAGAGCAGCAGATGTTGGAGGAATTACATCTGACTTTTTAAATAGCACACTATTTAAAATTTCAAATGGAGGTTTAGAATCTTATAATATCACTTCTATCAATAACTCTTCTGCCACATCTGTTGGTGGTGGCGATAATGTATATGCATTACATAATAGCAAGTATGAAAAATTATTTGCACAAGTTGCATACTTAAACTTTAGTGAAACTTCTGTAAAAGCAGAAGTAAAAACAACTAATGTTATTCCTTATGATTTTTCAGCAGTAAATTATACATCATATTCTCAATCTACAGTTAATGATGGTTTTGAAAAAACTTTCTTAAATGAAGATCATTTCTTTAATAATCAGAAGGTTGTTTGTTCAAGAATCAATGAACTAACAAATTCTGATAGAATTACTGATAGATCATTAGTATACAAATTAACATTAGAATCTGATGTTTCATACTTATCTCCTGTTATTGATCTGAGATCTTCTTCTGTCAAAGCAATAACAAATAAAGTAGAAAAATCCACAGGTAGCGAAGATAGATATGGAAGAAGAGATCAAATTATAAAATTCTATCCTGTCTACAAGTTCTCTGTTTTGGGAAACAATGTATCAACTATACAAGCAGGAGATGCTGCTAATCCTAAAATTGTTTCTGGATTTACATCTGGAGCAAGAGGTGTAATTGTTAAATTTGATTCATCTAATAGTATTCTATATGTTAAGATGTTAACAGATACATTATTTGTTCCTAGCGAAACTTTAGTATTTGCTTCACAATCAGGTCTTTCTACAGTTTCTGTTGGAAGTAATGGTTTAACAGAAGAGACGTTCAACTTTGTTTACAATTCAGTTATAACATCAATCGACAAAACAGATGTCACCAAAGAATATAGTAATGTTATTAATGGCAGAGTAGTTCTTTGGGATGCAGAAAAGAGAGAATTGACTGTTTCAAATAACAAGAGACCAATTAACGACAATTATACTGCAGCTGCAACTACTGGATCTGATTATGCTAGAATTCCATTTAGTTCATCTTCTACACAACAATCCGATGTTTTCCGTGTTGGCGATTTAGTTTCTTATGAAAATCAATTAACTGATACTAAATCTTTCTTAGAAATCAAATCAATTTTTTATAGTGATGGTGTATTATTTGTTCCTGAAATAAGAAATAATAGTTCTTCTTTAGCAAAATATGTAACTAAAGAAATTACTATTGAAAACGCAGCAACTGGATTAGACGTTAAATTAACTGCTAATATATTTGAAGAAGATGATATTCAAGTATTATATAAAGTTAAATCAATTAGTTCACAATTCAATTTTGAAGATCTTGGTTGGGAATATTTTAATGGAAATGGAAAACCAGATATTCGCGTGATTCCATCTACTGACAATAGTATCGCTGGATACATTGAAAAACAAGATTCTTACAAAGAATATAAATTTAGTGTTTTTAATTTAGGTGAGTTTTCTTCATTTGCTATAAAAATAATTATGAGAAGTTCAAATCCAGTATTTGTTCCAAAAATTCAAGATTGTAGAGTTGTAGCATCGTTCTAATGGATCGCATCAAAGTTCTTGACCACGACTATCTCGTGAGAGATAAAGATACTGGTGCCATTATAAATACTGATAAAAGTGTATTTGAAGATGCTAGAAAACTACGTAATGGTAGTGCATCTATTAAAAAACTTCAAAGTGATGTGGAAGATTTAAAGAATGAACTCTCAGATATCAAAAATCTTTTAAGAGAACTCATAAGAAATGGCAATACTTAGAAATGTAGCTAAGACCGATACTCTGGAAATTCAGAGACAAAAGATAAATCAGATAGCATCTGATTTATTTACGGTTCAAACTTCCGTAGGTGAAGGAGCATTTAGTATGAGTGATGGAACTGTTCAGCAGCCATCACTATTTTTTACTAATGCTACTGATGTTGGTGTTTTTAGGGGTTCTAGTGGAAAACAGTTATTTATTGCAGCTGAAGGTAGTGCAATTGCCAAGTTTGACAAAAATAATTTAACATCTTTAAAAGATTTTAAAACTTTAATCTCTGCTGTTCCAAACGGAGCTAATGGAATCACTATTACAAATCCAGGATCTCAATACAGTTCAGGAACTTTTTCTTCTGTTCCTTTAACTGGTGGTTCTGGAACTGGAATAAAAGCTTCTCTTATTGTAAGAGCTATAACTGGAAATATTACAAATGGTGGTAGTGGATATGTTGGCGGATCTTACGTTAGCGTTCCCCTAACAGGTGGATCTGGAACTGGAGCTACTGCAGACATTACAGTTTCTCCTTTTTCTGGTTCTATTCAAACTGGTGGATCTGGTGGAAATATTGGCGGTAATGCTTCTCAAATATTCACTAACGTATCTTTGACTGGTGGATCTGGATCTGGAATGAGAGCCGATATTACTGTCACTACAGCAGGTCAAATCGTAGCTGTTACTGCTGTTAATATTGTCAATCAAGGATCTGGTTATCAAACTGGAGATGTTTTAACAGCACTTTCTAATACAATTGGTGGTGTTACAGGATTTCAATATGTTATTAATGGTGTTGGAAACGTCACCCAAGTTCAAATATTATTAGCAAATACTGGATATCAAGTAGGAAACGTTTTATCAGCTAGCAATACAAATCTTGGTGGTTCTGGATCTGGGTTTCAATTCACTGTAACTGGTGTTGGATCAGTAATTGATGCTTCAGTTACCGATGGTGGTGATGGATATATCATAGGAGATCAACTTTCTGTAAATGCAGTAGAACTTACACCCGCAGAAACTTGGTATGTAAGAATGTGGATGACACAATTATTTGTGTTTTCTGGAACATTACCAACAACAGGATTCAATGTAGGAGATACATTAACATATGCTGGCGAAGGAAGAACCGTTGTAAAAAAATGGTTAAATGCACAAAATAGAGTAGAAGCAGTTGCTGTTAGAGCTGGCGCTGAAGACGGTAATACTATTGAGTTTTTTCCTGGGTTATCTGCAAGTGATGGAAATGGAAACAGTGCTACTGTTGGATCATCTAGGTCAGAATTAAACTATTACTTCTCATCAAACCAAAATGGTCCTTTTGAAAACATAAAAGATTTCACTTTCCAAAAAAACAAACGTTATATATTCAACCAAACACATCCTTCGAATAATACTCACCCAATACGATTTAGCACAACTGCTGATGGTATTCATACCGTATTGAGTGGGCAAGGAGCGCAAAGAGATTTTGGTGATTTATATGAAGGAAGTGAAGTAAATTATGAATACACTCCTTTTGATGTTTCCATAATTCCAAATGACAACACCCCAACAACTTTATATTATTATTGTGGTAATGGATTTGGAGATCCAGAAAATCAACACATTAATGAGGGTGGTTTTGACGGCAGAGAAGGAAAAATTACTATTAGTGGAACAGCGACAGTATCTGGTAGTGGATTGACGATCACTATTGGTGCAGTTAACACTGCTTCCAATATTATTCTTAAGAAGAACGGAGAATCTACATTAGGTGCTACAACAGCTTCGTCATTAACATTGACTGGTGAATTATCAGTTGGTTCTGCAACTACGTTGATTGGTAATTTAAATATAGGATATAATAAATTTAGCGTTGCATCATCGAGTGGAAATACAAGTATTGCTGGTTCATTAACTGTACAAGGCAGTCTTTCCTTCTTGGCAGATGCTGCTTTTGGTGGAACATTATATGTAGATTCCACCAATAATAGAGTTTCAATAAATCTAGATCCTAATGTAAATCCATTGACTTATGATTTTGAAGTTAGTGGAGAAGCTAAAGTAAATGATAATGTTAGATTAGCGACCGATTCTTCTGCTTTTGTTAGAATAGGTAGTGGATTAACTGGAACTGATAAACTTCAAGTCAGTGGGAATATATTATGTTCTGATGGAAAATATCTTGCTCCACCAACTTCAGATGTTTTAAATCCTGTTTATACTTTTTCAGGAAATACCAGAGTAGGATTATTATTAAATAATACTAATAATAGTATGTCTGTAACTGGATTGAGTGGTGAAATACTCAACCTCCAAAAAAATCTCATCACAACATATAGAAAAATAAACTGTGATTATGTTACCGTAAATAGTTCAAAAATTACGATACCTGGATCTGGTTACGCTGCTGGAAGTTACGGTGGTGTATTAGCCTCTGGCGGAACTGGTTCTGGATTAGTAGCAAATCTTATTGTTTCATTTTATTTACCTCTGGGAGAAATTAATACCGTAGGAAATGTATCTGCTGCCGATTCAACAAGAGTAGCGGGTACATATAATATTACTTCTGCCAACTATACAACAAATGGTTCTGGAACTGGTGCAACTTTCCAAATAGTTGTTGATGGAAGTGGAGCATGTGTAGTAACTGTTACCAATGGGGGAGAGGGATACACGGTAGGAGATACCATCACCGTAAGTGGATCTATTTTATCTCCTGGTGCATTAACTCCTGCGTCTAATCTAACTTTTATTGCTGCAGGATTTACGTCTGATCAAGGAAGTGGATATACAGATGGAACATATACATCTGTTCCTTTAACTGGAGGATCTGGAACAGGTGCAATAGCCGAAATAGTAATTTCTGCTGGATCTGTAACTAGTATTGTTGTTACAGAGAATGGAATAAATTATGCAATCAACGATACATTATCTTTCAATCACACTTCTTTAATACCACCCCTTGGTGGAACATCAGTAGCACCATCAGTAGCAGCATCATTAAAAATAAGGTATCTCGGAACATTATCTAAAGTAACTATTGTTGATTTTGGAGAAGGTTATAAACAAAATGATATTTTAGAGTTTCCTTCTATTGGTGGAACTCAAGCTGTCACTGCAAAATATACTATATTATCAACATCATCAACTACAAATGTAGAAATTAATAATTCAGATGGTAGTATTTTAGCGAAATCATTAAGAACTACTGGATCTGGTATTTTAATAGATAATAACCTTTCAATAGATAGCAATATCATTTCATCTACTCAAAATGAAGATATTTTTGTTGCTCCAGGATCTTCATCTAAATTGCTATCTGTTTCTGGAACTGGTGGTATCAAACTTCCTGTAGGTAACTCTACTAATAGACCATCAGCAGCAACAGCAGGTATTATTCGTTATAATACCCAAACATCTCAATATGAAGGATCAAATGGAATAAACTTCATTTCCCTTGGCGGTGTTAGGGATGTTGATGGTAACACTTTCATTATTGCCGAAGAAACCGTAGGAGAAAATGATAATACTCTATACTTCTTCAATGATGGTTACAATTCTGCTAGATTCAAAAGAACAGAAGTTGAACTAGTTACGGCAAATAAAATATCAGTTAGAGATACTGATGGTAAACTGTTGTGGAAACCAACTACCGCATTTAGTTTAAATGCTTTTGTTTATTATGAAGATAACATTTATCAAGTAACAACCGCAGGAACTACAGGAACTATAGCGCCAACACATACTTCTGGTTCTGACTCAAATGGAAGTGCAACTCTAACTTATGTAAGTGATAGTTATGGAAGTTTAGAAATCAGGGGAGATGAGATTAAGTTAGGAACAAGAGTAAATATTGACAATAAGTTAGATATTTACGCCTATAATACAAATAATCTAATATTTGAATCTGCTTTAAATATTGCCAAGATTGCATTTGGTAATAACCTAGGAGTTCCAGATACCTTAGTTTCTTTTAATTCAACGAATGCAGCGGTACAAATCAACAGAAATTTTGATACATCAAATCCAGAAGATAATATTTCATTAGTTGACAAAACTCTCAAGTTTCTTGAGTTGACTGATGTTCGTTATGAAACAACATCTGTTGGATTAGTCAAAGGTGCTTCTAATATTGCTACTTCAACAGTATATAATCCAACTGTTCATAGTTCAGCAAAAATCATTGTTACTGCACATAACTTAACTACAGATGATAAACAAATGATTGAATACAATGTAGTTCATAAAAATACCGATATCTTTGCTGTTCAATATGGCAATACTGTGACAAATGGAGATTTATTCGTTGGATCTTTTGACTTTGATGGATCTAATAACATTCGTTTTACTGCAACATTAGCATCTAGTGTTGCAACTGGTAATAATGTAAAAGTGGTTGTAACCAAAACTCAAATTAAAAAGTAATACGCCATGGCAACTACTATAAAAACTTTCAATTCTGAGGGTGGTTTTGGTATCAACCAGACTACTCTTATTACTGATGATTTAGATGTTCAAAATGTAAATACATTTACATTAAAAAATTCAAATTATAGTGATGCTACAAAAAAAGATTACATATTGAAAGGATTAAATACTACAGTATTGACATTAGATGGAACTCTTCCAATAACATTAACTTCTGGAACTGTTAATTTTGTTACTGGATATATTCTTGCGGTAAACGGAGACGGAACTGGATTATATTCTGTTAAAATAGAATCGACGGTTTCATGTAGTGACTCTGGATCTGTTTCTACTTTGTCTGAATTAACTACTATTATTAAAGATTCTATTCCATCAGGGCAAACGTGGACAGTAGAAACTTATACATCAGGTCAGTCTCATCAGTTTAGCTATTCTACTGTTAGAGGTGGAACCACTAATGTTATCAAATGGATAGCAAATGTTCAGATAGTCTCAGTTATTTGGCAACAATAACTAAATAATAAAGAATAATATAACAAAATCTGTTGGAGCACTAGATCAAGATGAGTTTAGAATTTAATGCAGATAAGCAGATAATCAAATCTACAACTCCAAAAGTAGTTGGTCAAAATGATTTCACAATTCGATCAGGATCTGGTTCCGACGAGAAAGAAGTTGTTCGAGTTCAATTAGACCCATCCACCAAGTTACCTCGTGTTGGTATTAATAGAACTGGTAGAAGAGTTGAAAAAATTGTTATTAATACTGGATTCAATGGATCTGGATATACGACTTCTCCTTCAGTAGTTTTAAGTGCTCCTCAACTATCTGGTGGTATTCAAGCATTAGCTTCTGCTGTAACTTCATCTGGTTCAGTTGTTGCTATTATTATCGATAATCCTGGCGATGGATATACTTCTGCGCCTACAGTAACCATATCAGGGGGAGGCGGAAATGGTGCAGCTGCAACTGCAGTTCTAGATACAGTTGATTATGAATTAGATGTTAATGGTGCTATTAGAACATCTACTTCAATTATTTCTGATACTGCTCGTATCCTCAACTTGGATATCGACAACTTTGTTACTGCTGATGCTAAGTTTCGTGCTCCTGGATTAAAAACATATTCAAATAATACTGGGACTCTTTGGGTTCCAAATACTTCCGTATCTAAAGGAAGCACTAGATATTTCGGTAATAATATCTACGAAGCAACAGTAACGGGAATTACAGATTCAAATCCACCCATACATATTGATGGGGAATCTGCAAACGGAACTGCTGCTTTTAGACACATTGGTTACAGAGTATCAAGTCCTCTCCTTAAATACTATAATGAGGATATGAAATATCCTCGTTCTGTAACACCACCTCTAGGAGATAGAACGGAAAAGATTGCTACTACTGAGTATGTTCTCAATCTCGCAACAAATGATGTTGGTGGACGTGTTTATGTTTCCCAACAGATTGGTAGTGACCTAAACGACGGTAGATCAGCAGTAAACCCAGTCAGATCAATCAAAAGAGCTTGCCAGATTGCTTCGCAAACGGTTAACGTAAAAGAAACTGTTGTTGTTTCTGGTGGTGATTATGTAGAAGATAACCCCATTTCTATTCCACCAGATTGTTCGATTGTTGGTGATAACTTACGTTTAGTTATTGTAAGACCACAAAATCCCCGTAAACACATGTTTAAGTTTGGGGATAAGAACTATGTAACTGGTATTACGTTTAGAGATAAGATTGATAGTAATGGAGATCCTATTGCAACATGGGATTATGCGATGGTGTTTGATGACAAACAACGCATTTGCTATGATGTAAACAGTGGTGGGGATTATGGAAGAAACTTTCCAGTTGGTCATCAAATCTTTGGTGTTCCAAAGATTCGTGTTACTTTCCAAACTAATACTGGATTGACTGCTCTTGCAGTCAATGAATATGTGACAGGTGTAAACACTGGAGCGGTTGGTAGAGTAAAGTCTGTTACATTTAATTCTGGTAATGTCACTGGAACTGTAGATGTTCAAGTAACTAGCGGTTCTTTCCAAACAGGTGAAACATTTACTTATCCTGGAGAAGGAGCATCTCCATGGACAGCAAATACTACGCTAGTTATAAATTCTTTAGTTTATTCTGGAAATAATGTTTATTCAGTAACAACTGCAGGAACAACAGCGGCGCCAGCACCAACGCATACAACTGGAGCACAATCAAACGGAACAGCAACATTAACTTGGATTAGAAATGTTTATTCATTTGTTGCTACTGATGTAAAATCAATCCGAGCAGAAGGCGAAGTTGTATCAAATAATAAAGATTTGGTATCTACCCTTCCCATCACTAGAATAGATGCTTCGCAACAAGCAAATCCAGATATTGATGGCATCATCATTTACACAAATCCCCTTACTGGAAGACAAAATACACATGATTTCAAAGAAAATGAAGAAATTGAAATCAGTGGATTGCCTACTTCAGCGCCAGATCTTTCTTGGTTGAACGGAAAACAAAGAGTTTATAAAGTTCTTTATGATGCTGATGGAAGATCAAGAAGGTTTGTTATTCCTAAAAAATCTGCAAGTTTCGTTGATGTAAACTATCAACCATCTTTAGCGACGGTAAAAAAATATTCTTATTCTATTACCCTTACTCTTCTCAACTCACCGAACAAGTTTTCAACAACACCATATGTTGCTCAAAGGTTCCAAGATGCTTGTAATCTAATCAGAAATAATATTGAGTTTATTAAAGATGAAACGTATTTAAAAATCGCAGATGAGTTTAGTCCCAACTTCTCTGTATCATCAATCAAAGCAACAACTGGAACAGGAGCAGATGCTGGTTATGTAGTTTTACAAGTTACTACATCTGGCAATCATGGTTTCTTTGTTAGTGATACCGTTACCATTTACAATAATGGATTGAATAATGCTATCAATGCTCAATATACAGTAACTAATCGTGTAAGTGCTACAGTATTTGAAGTTAAATATTTTGGTAGTATTTCTACACTTGGATTAACATCTGATAACACGTATACCACTGGTTCAACCCCAGCACTATCAGCATCTGCTTACGTTCAAAGATCATTCGTCATTCCTAATGAAACAAAATGCCGTAGAGATATTGGGCATTTTGTCAATGCAATCATTATGGATCTTGAATATGGCGGAAACTATCATTGTGTTGAAGCTGCTGAGTATTACAGAACTGGTGGTCAAATAGGATTTGTTGGTAATGAAATCGCAGAAACAGTAAGAGCATTTGAGATTGCTAGACAACTATGTATTCTCGCAATGCGTCGTTGGAGAACAGGAAACGGGCAACTATCAGATCCATTATATACACCACTTTATTCTTCTATTCCTAGATACTTTGATCCAACTATAACCCAAGATACTACATCTCCAGCTTGTGCTAATGTTAAGAGTGCTATCGATACATTAGCATATGTTTTTGTCGAGGTTTTGTGCAACAACGCATCTAGTCAACAAGTAGAAGCTGGATATTTAATTCAAAGAAATGCTGATTTTATTGCTTCAGAAGCACTTGGGTTTGCAAAAAATACTTTTCCTACATTAGGATTATCTACTGATCAAGAAAGAAAGTGCAAAAGAGATATCCGTCTTGTTCTTTCTGGATTATCTAGAGATCTTATTCTCGGTGGTAATGCTGGAATAGTTGTTGCTGCGGAATCATATTTTACTGGTACTGCTCTCACTGGTCTACCAGCAAATGAACTTGCTGCTACTAGATACGCTTTCGAGAAGGTAAGAGATCTTGCTATCCTCGCAATGAGAAACTGGAAGACAGGAACGAGTGGAACGGGACCAAACTATACACCAGTATACGAAACTACTATTCCTATTTTTATTGATCCAGCTGTCTTAGCTGATCCTACTACTCCTACGTGTGCTAGTATTAAGATTGCTATCGAAACAGAGATGACTCTGCTTGATAATATTCTTGGTGGTACTATTCTTCCTGGAGCAACAACAAAAACATATGGAACTCTGTATTCTCCAACGATTACATATCCAGAAGGAGTTCTGTATGATGCAAACAACAAATATATTACCCCCAGAGCAACATGGGATGATTTACCATACATTGAAGCATCACCATATACACAAAACTCATCAGTTATTTCATTCTTAGGTGGTAATGGTGCGGAGGTTGATGGAAATAAAGTTGCCCAACCTAACTGCCCATTCCCAGGACTAGAACTAAATGGAACTGCATCTTATCCAAATCAGGGTAAGTCGATGGTTGCATCAGCATTTACTATTGTTTCTTTTGGTGGAACAGGATACAGAGTTATCAATGATGGATATGTTCAGTTGGTTTCTGTGTTCGTTATCTTCTGTGCCGATGGTGTATTCTGCGATAGTGGCGGATATGCTTCTGTCACGAACTCTGCTACCAACTTTGGTGTCTATGCTCTACGAGCTAGAGGATTTAGAGAAGATCCATATGTCTTTGATATTGGAACGATTACAAATGTTACACAATCTGTAACAGGTAAAACAGTATTTACTGTTAGTGGATTAGGAAGAAGACCACTGGAGCATTATGTGGTTAAGATTGATGGTTATCAAAATACCAACACAGCAATCGAATATTTCGTAGATACTGTAACTGGCGTTACTGTTGGTCCACCTTTCACAGCAACACTGACACTAAACGATACTGCTAGTTTCACAAAAATAGCAACGAATACCGTAGTTGGTAACTCAATCGCAGAGTTTGCTGGCAAAACGATTAAACTACATAGACCTTCGATCGTTAACTCCTCATCACACACTTGGGAGTTTGCTGGATCTGGAACTAACTACAATGCTTTGCCAGAAAACGGCGGAACCAAAATCGAAGCATATGAACAGGTATCAGAAAACTATGGTCGTGTTTACACGTCAGGAACTGATGAACTTGGAGACTTCAAGGTAGGTTACTTTGCTCGCATTGAAAACAGAACTGGTGCTATCACCTTTACTGGAACTGTTACCATTTCCGAAGTTGAGTTCCTTAAACTAAAAGGTGGTGACGTTGTTGTTACTGGTTTCGATGCTTCTCCAACATTAGGTGGTGCATTCTCAACGGACTCAAAACTACCAACACAAAAAGCGGTTAAGGATTATATCTCAAATAACCTAGGTCCATATCTAAACAAACCATACTCCACAAACGCTGTTCCTAGGGCGCTTGTAGAACTCACAGACAGCGGTAAGATCTCTATTGACCAAATCCCTGCCCTAAGACCATTTAACGTCTTCACGGTGGCAAATCAAGCGGCAAGACTGGCATTAGAAGGAGCTCTTGCTGGAGACATTGCTATCCAAACAGATAGCACACAATCTTTTATTCTTAATAACGATTTAACTAGTTTGTATCTTGGATTTGCTGTAAATACAAGTTTAGAGTTTACGATAGGAAATATTTTCACTGGTTCTGTTACAGGTGGTCAGATTCAGGCAACAGAATATAGACAAGGTGTTGTTTATAAGTTAAACATTACAAATGCTGGATCTGGATATACTGTTGCTCCCACAGTTACAATCAGTGGTGGTAATCCTCAGGGAGGAGCAGTTTCAGCAACTGCTGTTGCTACTATTGCAAATGGTCAGATAGTAACACTAACCGTTACAGAAAACAATGGTTTCATAGGAGGAAAAGGTTATACAACTGCACCCACAGTAACGATTTCTGGTCCAGGTGGTGCTGGTGTTACTGCTACAGGAGCTGCATTATTAGAAAGCAGATTATACGGAACAATCGTCAATAACCAAAAAATTGAAGATACTGATACTATTACTTCCAGCAATAGTCCTACAGGAACTGTAGTTGATATCAGTAGAGTAGTGAACACATCTTCATCATTATCAACTAACTGGGTATCACTATCAGCTACTCAGATTTCTGCAGATGCTATTACATCTGGTATTGTTTCGACATCTCGTCTGGCAAGTAACTCAGCAGAAGCAAACTCATTTACTTTCTTGAGAGGTGACCAAGCATATGCTCCTGTTGTTCAATCTATCAAGGGTTCAGAAACAAGATATTTTGCTAAGTTAACTCAAGCAGTATCTGCAGGTTCTAGTACATTTGTGTTTGCAACAAATGCAAGCATATTAAGAGGTCATGGGATTGTTTCAATCACAGGTATTGCTGCTAACACTACTGTAACTAATGTTCTTACTGCTAGTGGTTCTACTACCGTAACATTAAACAACCCAGTAACGGCAAACATTGCAACCAGTACTGTTATTGAGTTTATTAGACCACCATCTCCTCTGATTTTAGATACTGCTTATACTATTGGTAGTTTTGTTGACAGTGTAGTTATTGTATCAGGAGGAACTGGATTTACTAACGGAATATATTATGATGTTACTTTAACGGGTGGTACTGGAACTGGATTAAAAGCAAATATTACAGTTACTGGTAATACAATAACTTCAGTAGTAGTTACAAATGGAGGTATCAACTACACAGGTGATTATAATATCACTTCAAACCCAGTTGGTATTGGATCGGGTTCAGGTTTAGTTCTTGCGGCAAAACTAGCAACAACTCCCAAAAACTATGCAAACACTTCGCTTGATGTTAAGAGAGTTGATGATCTGACTATTTCTTCCGATCCATTTGGTAGTGTTGGTGTTTCTCGTTTCCAAAAATCTCAGTTTACTCTCGGAGCAGCTGGAAACGGATCAGTAACACTCAAGACTGGTCCTGATAGTGGATTGAATGCTGACCTTCTGGATGGAGCACAAGGAGAATACTATCTAAATGCATCAAACTTAAACCAAGGTGTATTAGGAACTGATAGATTAAGCGGCAACTATAATATTAGTATTTCTGGTCAGTCTGGTAATACTCTACGTCTTCTTACATCAGTAAACAACCCAACATCATCTCCTTCGCCAAACTCTTTTGCTGAGGGTATCATTGCTGATACTAGAAACAACTCTGCGGATGGTCTAAGTGATGGTGGAACTAGACACTTAGTACTCACATTAAGAAACTTTGGTTCTGGATTTGATGCAACTGGTGGAGGTGTTCGTCAGTTGGCGTTCACAGATAATGATAATTTGTACCTTCGTGGTTCTGGTACTGGCGTAACAACATTTGGAACATGGGCAAAAGTTTGGACATCTCTAAACGATGGTCCTGGAACTGGATTAGATGCAGATAGATTAGACAATAGACAAGGTTCATTCTATCAAAATGCTTATAATATTAACAGTGGTATTTTAAGTGATAATAGATTAACATCCTACTTTACTGCAAAATCATTCAATAATTCTGTCAAAGTATTAACAACTACGGGTAATCCACATTATGACATTTATATTTCTGGATATGTATTGACTGCTTCCCCATTCCTTGCTGGTTTACCTGTAAACTTATACGATGTTAACGCTCAAGGAACAGGAACATTAACTATCACAAATGTAGCCACATACAATGATGCAGATGATACTTTAGATTACACAATTATTTCTGCAGTATTAACTACAGGAACATTTAATGGTGCTCAAACTATTGGAACAGCAAATGATAGAGTAGCATTCCAAGATTATTCATTAAAGAATGCAGGAACATTTGAAACTGCTTCTCTCGAAAGTTCAACGGGAACAGGATTACTTAAATTGGGGAGAAAAGATGGCACTGCATCTTCACCTGCTATTTACTTGAGCACCAGTTCTTCTCCTGCACCAAATTATAATGTAGCGTTAATTGCATCTGGTGGTAACAATTCTGATGGAAGTGGTAATTTAAATATTGTTGTTGCTACTACAGATTCAGCAACTATAAACAACCAAAAGATTTGGAACGCTGGCAATCTTACACCTGCTACAAACAACGTTGCGAATACAGTTGTTCTCCGTGATGTCTCTGGTAACTTTGCTGCTGGAACAATCACCGCTAACGTAACTGGTGCTGCTTCTTCTAACGTATTGAAAGCAGGCGATACGATGACTGGTAACCTCAACTGGGGAGCTACTGGTTTCGGTTTAACTTGGGGAATGAATACTGATGGAGCATCCATCAAGTTCTACAATACTGGAGATGGTGACGCAGATTCAAGATTAGAGTTCCAAACAAATGATAATAATAATGAATTCTTTAGATGGACACATTCCCCATCTGGTGGATCAATATATGAATCAATGCGATTGGTTTGTAATAGTGATAATAATGCTCTCCTTACGATTGGTGGTAATCTCCAAGTTGGAAAAGCAGTTGCAAATCAGCAAATCGTAATCAAAAATCAATTTAATGATTTTAGACTAAGAACTACTGATGATGATAACTGGATTGAAATGTTAAAACCAGATACTACTGTAGTTGGTAGATTAGGTTTCAATGGTTATTCATCATCATCTGCAAGATTTACTGAGTTTGAAATTTATACTGCTACTCAAGCATCAAATGGCAGTCTTATTAGAGCGATGCATATTGACTCTAATGGAAAAGTTGGATTTGGTGGAGCAGGAAATTCCAACTATACAGTTACGGTCACGGGTGGATTTGCTGCCACATCCAAGTCATTCTGTATTTCTCACCCAACCAAAGAGAACCATAATCTCGTATATGGTTCGCTAGAAGGACCAGAACACGCAGTATATGTTCGTGGCAAGGCATCTAATGTAATTACTCTGCCAGATTACTGGACTGCTCTTGTTGATGAGAACACCATCACAGTTCAACTCACACCTATTGGTAATCATATGTCATGGGTTGAGAAAATTGAAGATAACCAAATCTTGATTGGTGGTGGTGAGGCATTCTACTTCGTTCAGGCAGAGCGTAAGGATATTGACAAGTTAGAGGTTGAAGTTGAGTTGCCAATCGAGGAGGAAGAGTGATGGCGATAACATATAATAATCAAATTAAACTGGATGGTTTAGTTTTATTACTAGATCCATATTTAACTTCATCATACCCTGGTTCTGGATCAACCATAACTAACGCTATTACTGGAACATCAGCATCTCTGGTAACATTTAATTATGATGCAACTAATAAATTTTTTACAACACCTAATGATGGAGATTTTTTTTATATCTCCGTGCCAGATTATTCTGAAATGACAAATGCTTTAAATAAAACTTCTGGCGGGTTTACTTTGATAGAATGGATCAGAATAAATAATTTAACATATCCAAGAGCTGCCGCAGGTGGTAGATTTAATACTGGATATGGATCCACATCAACCAGAGGATTTGATTGGTGTCATGGAACTAGCAATTTAACTTCAATAAGAATGTCTGGATCTGTTCCAGAAGTAAATCCATCTTCTGATCAATATGATTTCGATACAACTATTAATATTTCTGGTGCTGGATTATCATTAGGAACTTGGTTCCAAAGAGTATTGTGGTGGAATAGATCCACAAATACTCATGGAGCATACATAAACGGTGTTTCATATGGATCGGCTAGTCATAGTCAAGTTGCAGGATATTCGTTATTTAATGGAGGTGGAGCAACTTTTGGTACTCTATATGGTTGGTCTCATACTGGTGCAAGAGGTCCAATTTACTTATACAATTCTGTGTTATCAGATATCGATATCTATTTTAATTTTACCACCGTTAAGAAGAGGTTTGGAATCTAATGGCACTAGGACACGGATCCTCTATAATTGTTGATACTAGTTTATACAGTTGGTTTGATTTTACAAATGCTAACTCATACGTTGCACAAACAAACCAAGCTACAATTTATAGTTTGTTAAGTAATGGATATAATTGGAGCACTGCTAACTTTTCTGGAACTGTTAATACAACAACATATGGAACAATAACAAAAGGATTACTGTTTGATGGTAATGCTCAAATGTTAACTCAAAATGGTGGTAATAGTTATTATTATGGTTGGGATCCAACAGGAACACATGGTACTCCAACTTTTACAAATGAAATGTGGGTATGGCCATATGAAAATTCTGGAATGTTATTTACAAGACCTTGGAATGGTAATGGTAGATATAATTTTTGGATTTATCCAACTGGATTTTATATTGGTTCTGGTGGAACACAATCATCATATCCAACATCGACTATGAGTTTTCCTGTCGATACTTCTACTCTAGGAAAACCATCACATATTGTTGTTTGGGGAAATCAAACTCAAGTTGGATACTACATAAATGGTGGGCAATATTCTGCTTTTCAAAACCATGGTATTACTGGCAGTGGAGATTTTTATGGTAATGGTATTGGAGCTGGATATATGACATTATATCCATATGGTCAAGGTTGGGCTGGCAATACTGGATTTGGTATTAATGGTGTTTTATATCAAGCAAGAGTTTATAATAGAGTTTTATCGTCAAGTGAAGTCAATAGAAATTTTGCAGCACATGCAGGGAGGTATGGATACTAATGGGAGCATACGCAGGAGCTAACAACTTAACTCAATATCCAGTATCTGTTAGCAATATCAGTAATTTAGTAACTGCAAACCTTCAGTTTTATTGGGATGCTGCTAGGACGCTATCTTTAGCGTCTTCTTCCAGTACCCAGTGGAATGATATAAGTGGAATTCAAAATAAACCATTTGCTTTGCGTGGCAATGGTTATGGGAATAATGGAGGTCAAGCGTTGTCTTCAATAACTTATAGTGAAGATGGTGGTGGTTCTTTATTGTTTGATGGAACAGATGATTTTGGAACTCTGGGAACTTCTGCCACACCAACGTCAAATTCTCCATATACAGCTGGATCAAATATTACTGTATGTATTTGGATGAAAACTACAGACGGTGGAGATAAAGGTTTTTGGTCTCATTGTAATGGGGGACCAGTAAATTTATCTTATGGTATTGGTGGTGGCAAAATGCGATATTGGTATTATACCGCTCCATGGCAAATCTTAGATAGTAATACTTCTATTATTGATGGAAATTGGAAATACTTAGTTTGGGCTAAATCAGGCACAAATATGAAACAATACATTAATGGTTCCCTAGATAAAGATACAACTCTTGTTGGTAATGTTCAAGGGCCTTTATATAGTTTGGGTTCTAGATGGGGTCCATGCAATTCTGATAGTTATGGTGCTGGCACTAATGGATCTGGAGGAAGTATCTTTACTGGAAACTTGGCAATCATGATGGCATATGATCGTCAACTTTCTCAAGCAGAAATTACCCAAAACTTTAATTCTCATCGAAATAGATTTGGCATATAAATACTCAATAAAAGGCTTATAAGAAATGGCGAATTCTGATAAGGATATCCTTATAACGCCCAATAAAGGCACAACATCATTACCCGAACTTAGTTTTATCGGTCAAGTCAACTCACCGATCAAACTTCGTGTGCTTGATGATAACACATTATCATTTGAAGGTTCTGCGGGTCAATTATTTTCTATCAATAATAATCTAACAACAGGAACGATCTTTGCAGCATCTGATGTTTCTGGTGTTCCATCAATTTCTGTAGATGCTGGAGGAGCAGTTAGACTAGCACCATTTAATGGATATACAACTATTGGAAATGGCGGTTTTGCAACAGATCGCCAGCTGGGTGTTCGTGGTTCGATTATAATTGGAAATCGCGGAACAAGCAGTGCCAGATTAGAATTTACAGAAATAGCAAATAGTGGTGCTAGCTTAACTGGAACTGCTCCTGTTTATATCCATTACGATGGTCCAAACTATAGTGATAACAATAACTATTTTGGAATTAATACTAACGGAACCGATCGATTAACAGTAACTTACGGCGGTGGAGTTGGCATCAATACAATTAATCCAAGAATGAGATTTCATCTTTTTGGTGGACACGGTGATACTTCATGGAGAATGACTTTACCTGCTGCCAATAATGGAGCAGGAACAGGTGACATCAGCTTGCAAGCTTGGGTTTCTGAACCTGGGATAACATGGGATGGCGGCGGCATTGGAATGAATGTCACAAATTATACTACTGCAGTATTTCCAACCAATACTAATGATTCATCATTAAATTATTTCCCCCGCCTCGCTTCTGGCATAGGACAATCTTACATTAGATTTGTTCCTAATGGTGGTAGAATGTTTTTTACCACTACTGATAATAATGGAACAACTTACCAAAACCAAATTCAAATGGGCGGTGGTTGTTTAGGTATTGGTAGTTTAAATACTTCATATAAGTTAAATGTTGGCGGAGATATCAACTTCACAGGAAACCTGTATCAAGCAGGTTCAATCTTTAAAACACTCCCAACTCAAAATGCAACAACTGATGGTTCAGTTCTAAGAACTAGATTCAATCCTTCTACATCACAGTTTGAGGCATACTGGACCCATGATCTTGATGCTAACTATCGACTAGAAAATCCAGATCAATGGTCATTCCGTTATATCATCAATAGAGGATATACAGTTGCTGGATATCAAAACGCAAACCCATGGAGAAATGGTAATAGAACTGCCCACCCATCAGACGTAACAATTTCTCTTGGAGATGTTATTGATTATTCTGCGGCATATATTGGAGGATCGCATAACGGAGTAAATCTATTTGTTTATAACTGTTCTAACTCTTGGTTACCTGCTGCTTCTGCAACATGTTCCATGAGTATGATCACAGAAACAAATCGTGGTCTTAACTCATCGTGGAATGATACCAGAGCACGTTCATATTCTGGTGCTTGGATTGACTTTATGGGTAATCAGTGGAGAAACAATGCTGGTAGAAATAGAGCATATATTAGTTCTGGTAACGGTAATACTTCACGACATGATTTGAATACCGAAGTTATGCTTTCGGAAATTAGTGGTAATATATTATATGTTTCTCACGCAGAAGGAGAGTTTTTTGCTTGGGTATCACAAGGTCAAAATAGATTTGAATTTTCAACAGAAACATATACTGCATGGTCAACATATTCAACAGCTCCTGGTTGCGATGGTATTAACAAACATCAGGCAACTAGAATTGGTTTCTTCTATTGTTCAGAAGGTGGCAATACTGATAGAAACGTAACTAAGAGAAGAGATAATGATGCTGTAGTTATCAGGTCTGGAATTCAAAAACCAGAAACAGGTGGAGAAGAAAACCTACATACTGGTATGAATAAAGGTTATTCTATTGGAAACTACAATTATGCTCAAAATAATAATGCTTGGATATTCAATTATTATCAAGATACTATTCGTTTTGCCGATGGAACTCTAACATATCGTAAGGGTATTCCTGGATCATCTTCTGGAACTGGTCAAGAAGGTGGAGATATGATGGGTGCTGGGGTTCCACCTAGAACTTATATGACTTATACTGGAGCAGCAAGTTTCCAAGTTGCACCTGGCACCGTGACATATGGTGGAAGTACTGGTGCTACTTTACAACCTGGCGCTGGATTAGCAGACGGCACTGGATCCACTGGTGGAATTGGAACATACTAATAGGAATCAAAAATGGAAAGAGTTTATTACTTAACAAAAGATACTTCATTATTTACTATCATATATGACCTTAGAGTTTTGAGATCGTTACTGAACTGGTATGCTATATCAATGCCAGTATCGGAAGAAATGATGTTCAAAGAAATCGTAAAAGGAAAATATTATCCACTAGATTCTGTAACAGGATTTAAAGGATTTAAAACTTTTGCTGATATTAGAGGAAAAATCAAAATCGTTGAACAAGAAGCAAATGGCGAAGTAGTAGCTTTCCAGTCTGAAGGTGTTTACAATTCAGTAGAGGATAATCCTCAAGAAGGTGTCAAAAAAATTGTTCTTGACGTTGACGACGAAAGAAGAAATGCTGTCATTAACGCTATGAGATTAGTAGCTAAAGCAGTTATTGAAGAGGAATTTGATAAAAAGTTTATGGAGTTGGATACTTCTTCCAATATGGAATCTTATACATTTGAACTTCAATACGAAGAGGCATTGTTGTACACTAAAGATAAAAATGCTGATATTCCTTTACTTACTGCTTTAGCAGAAGCTAGAGAAATATCTATAGATCAAATGGCAGATAAAATTATTTCTGCTAGAAATTGTTTTAAACAAAAAGTTACTTCTTTGCTTAAACAAATGACAGAGATTAAGTTTAAATTTAAAAATGCCGCCACAATTCGAGATCTAAATAGATTATATGAAGATTATTTCAGTATTGCAATGCCAGAATCTCAAGCTATTGAAGAAGGTAGAGTTGTTGATTTTAAACGTGTAGTTCCTGTAGGTATCGGATTGAATTTTTAATAATAAGGAGGTTGTTATGTTAAGTAAAGAAATTATTTTAGAAAATGCTGTAAAATTTTCTACTGGTCAAACTGATTATCAAAATGAGAATTTTGTAATGAATTCTCATGTTACTAAATATCGTCAAGTTCGACAAGCGTTACTAGAAATTGAAAATCGATATCATGGTATTAGAAAAATTAAATTAGATGTTCGCAGAGACGAAATAAAAATTAAAGCACTTCAAAGAGATTTAGAAAAATGCGAAGATGATTTAGAAGCAGAACTTATTAAAATTGACATTGAAGATTTATTATCTGATAACGAAATTCGCAAAAGAAAATTATACAGACAAGAACAAGAAATAGATGTTTTTGTCAACCGTGTTCAGCAAGAAGTTGAAAATGAAGAAGATATTCAAAGATACTTCGACCAAGATCCAGAAGAAGAAAGGAAGTATTGGATTGCTCGTATGGGCAAACAAGCTGCAATGGATATTCTTTCCTTCGGAAGAATTAGCACTGGCAATTTAGATTCAATTGCCATGCTTCCAGAAGAAGAACAACTGCAAATTCTTTCAATTGGTTTTCAATACTCAAATCTTCTTGGAGGTCAATTAGCTAAAATTGAAGGAACTACTAGAGAATACACACAGCAATTATTGGCAGATCCAAAAAATCTTCGTCTTCCAACTTTTGATGGCATAGAAGATAACATGCAACTAAAGATGATTAATTCACTCAAAGAAATTGTGGAGAAGAAAAAATTGAAAGGTAATTGATATGAATGAAAATTTTTGGGATTATAGTGTAAATGAAAGTAAAATTGAATTGAATAATGTTCATAGTATTTTCTCGATACCTCTTTTTGAAAGCACTATAATGGTTTCTAATTTTGAAGAAATCATGAATGATTTGACAGCAAAATATAATTCTACTGACAACGAAGAATTATTATCTTCATATGGTTCTGTTCTTTCATCATCTGAAGCAGCACAACAAAACAACGTGTCTGTTAGAAATTCTATTTCATATTACAGTGAAGATACTTTACACACAAACAAAATTTACGAAGAATTAACTGCATCAATAGAATCTGTAACAAAAAATATTTTTGATCTTTATGAGTATGATTCTATTACCCCACATGTTGTTACAATGTGGGGTAATGTTTTAGGAAACAAGGGATATATTCATTCACATTCACATAGTAATTCTATGTTTTCTGGTGTTTGGTATCCAGAAGATCCTCCAGAAACAGAAGAAGGTTCACTATCAAATTATATTAAATTTACCGATCCAACCAGAATTAAATTTTTCTTCATGCCACAAATTAAAAGAAAAAATGCTTTGAATTCTGGAGAAATTTTTATCAAACCAAAGAAAGGAATGTGTCTCATTTTTCCTTCTTGGTTAGAGCACGATACTATTGCAAACGACAATTTGCACGATAAAAGATATAGTATTTCATTTAACATTTTCCCCAAAGGAACTTTAGGTTATCCAAATTCATTAAATCGTCTTGTCTTATGAGCACTCTTGAAATATTTCCGCAAGCTATCGGAAAATATTCCTTTGATTATGAAAGCAGAATTAAAATTAAAGATATCTGTTTTAAGATAATCAAAGAGAATCATTTTTCTAAAAATAAAGATAGTAATAATTTATATCATTATTGTAACACTAATCACGAAAATCTATTAGACTTAAAAGAATTTGATTGGTTTGAAGAAAAAATCTCAAACCTTGCTGTAGATTACATTGAAAACACTTTGGGTTATGAACTAAAAGATGGTGTTGTCATTACTGATTGTTGGATGAATTTGTGTCAAAATAATGGAGATCAGTTTTTACACAATCATGGCAATTCATTTGTTTCTGGAACATACTATGTCAATTTTAATCCAGATATTCATGGTAAATTAAAATTTCAAAATCAAAATACGACATCAGGAATGCATTCTTCTCCATATATTGAACTAACAATTAAAAAGAATACTAAGTATAATTCTGGTGGAGCAATAATGAATTACAATGAAGGGGATGTATTGTTTTGGCAATCCCATTTAATTCATGGATACGATGGAAACAATTCTGATAATCGTGTCAGTATTTCGTTTAATATTATGCCTAGATATTTCTATAATAATTCATATTCATTTAAGGTGGTTAGAGAATGATACTCATAGAGAATAATTATCTGGAAAGAGTTTGTAAAATTAATCCAGAAGCAAAAATAGAAGATGTTGTTTATGATGGTGTTAAATTTAAATGTATCAAAAATTTTTTACACAATCCAGATGAATATGTTGAGTTAATACAAAAATTTCCAGCAACTAGAGACCACACTTATTCTCCTGGTTTCAGGCAAGATATTCCACCTTGGGCAGCTAGATTTATTACACTATTCATTCAAGAACATGTAGGAGAATGGAAACCTGCTAGAGTTTCTTGTAACATATACAGTGGTGATATGTTAATGAAAGAGCATTCTAATCTTCCACATTCTGATCCTTTTTATGGGGTTTGGAACTTATGGTTCAATAAAAAAACTTTGGGAGGAACTGCTTTTTGGTCATACAGAAATAAACTTCATGTAGATGAATTATCAGAAGAAGAATATAACCATTTATTTGAAAAACCTCTTTCTGGAATTGGTTATGAAAAATGGAGAAACTTTAGGGGTGATGAAGATTGGCAGATGACATGCATTGCTCCTATGGAATTTAACACACTTTTATTTTATAATGGTGGATTTTTTCATTCTCCTTGGATTCAAGAGAACTGGTATTTAAACGAGCATAGATATAGTATGGTTGGAATGGGAGATTTTGAAAATGTTTAGTCTACCTATCAATCCAAAGATTGATGAAAATTTTGCCAATAATATTCTCATTCCTTTTTTACAGAAACACAAACAATATATTTTTGATCTCTACTTCACATGTAGGATGCCTCCGTTTATGCAGGATGCCATGGGTGATGTGTTTGAGGATGATCTCAGACAGACAACATTCAACGCTCTATACATTCAAAAACAAACTGGTATTCCTCTGTCTGCTACGTTCAACAATCCATACGTCAGACCTACACAAGAGAACCTAGATCTATTCATCAATAACTTCAGATACATCTATGAAGCAGGTGTAAGAACTGTCACGTTGCCCCATACATCATGGATGCTAACAGGTCAGATACAGAAAGCATTTCCTGAACTGTATATCAAGAATACTATTCTACATGAAGTTACAAAAGCAAACGATATTGTTTCTCTTGCCAAAGCTGGATTTAATTATATTAATCTTGATAGAGATCTGATGAGAGATCAAGATCAGTTACGTCGTCTAAAAGAAGCAAAAGAATATTGTGCTTCGATTGGTAATCCAGTTAAATTCTCCATGCTTGCCAATGAGGGATGCTGGGGTGGATGCCCTATTATGCCAGAGCACTATCACTATAATAACACCAGAGAGAACCACGAACCACCATACTTTGGCAATATCATCAGTAGAGTTTCGTGTTCTAAGTGGGAGCAGCAAGATAGCTCTGCTGTTCTTAAGTCAGCAAATCTCCCACCTTGGAAAAAGGATTGGGAAGAGATGTTTGATCTAGGTATTGATGTATTCAAATTACACGGAAGAGAAAGCGTAATGCGTCTCAAAGAAAGTATGGATATTATTGAACGCTGGGCGAATGATGAAGAACTTCTATTCCCAGAACTCAATACCTATATTGAAGACAAGAGTTTGAAAGATAGACCAATTGATATTTGGAGAGAAAAGATCAAAACTTGTAAGTTTGATTGTTGGGATTGTAATTACTGTGAGGCAGTTATTGAGGCACATCATAAGAAGCAAGACAGAACACTACATCCACTTGTCAAACTGACACTTGATGCGATTGATAAATCAGCAACAGGTGATACTAACTTCAAACCACAAGGTTTCAATATTGAAGGTCTATCATCGGATCGTGTCAGACATTTTCTAAATCATCTATGCTCTGATCCAAAGAACTCATATCTTGAGATTGGATGCTATACAGGCAGCACATACTTTGCTGCCATTATGGGTAATGATTTAGTATCATATGGCGTTGATAATTTTGTTGCTCCTATCGCTCCTGCTAGAGATGATATCGAGTGGAAAGGAGTTGAAGATCCATCAAAAGAATTGTTTAGAAATAATGTCTTGTTTGGCAGTTTAAAATCTGCTATAATTGATATTGATGCTCGCAAACTAAACTCATCTCATTTTACCAGAAGACCAAATATTGTATTCTATGATGGAGAGCACGACGATCAACAGGTAGAATGTTTATCTAACTTGCTTCCAAACCTACAGGATACTTTTATATTAGTTTTGGATGATGCCAATTTTGATGGGGTTATCCGTAATGGGCAGAAATTTATAGATATAAATAATTTCGAAGTTCTGTTTGAACGTCAAATACTGACACCTCAAATAGAAGATTCCACAAGCTGGTGGAATGGTTTGGCAATTTATGTATTAACAAAAACGGAGAATTGATTACTATGACTACTGATACTGCAACACTCAAAGAAAACTTTCAATCTCAACTCACCAACGTTGACGGGCAGATTACTAAGCTGGAAGATGAACTAGCAAAAGCAAAAGAATATCGTCTTAAACTTCAAGGTGGTCTAGAAACCCTAGAACTTCTTAATCCCACACCTACTGAAGAAGCAGCACCCGCTGAAGAAGTAGCAGAGTGATCTTATAAATAGACACCAATATCCCCACATGCTAAATACATGTAGGGATTTTTTATAGGGCTTTACATGTCAGCATCAAAGCCAGCAACCAGAGAGGAGTTAAAGCAATACAGCCTCCGAGAGTTGGGCGCACCAATATTAGAAATCAACGTCGATAATCAACAACTTGAAGATCGTATTGATGAGGCACTGCAGTTTTTCCAAGAACGTCACTTCGACGGTATGGAGAAACTGCATTTAAAACATGTATTAACATCTTCAGATATTACTCGTTTTAAATCAAACAACATCACACACACTGCTTCTAATAATGATGTGTGGACAGAGAGAGGAAATTTTATTGAACTTCCAGACCATATTATTGGGGTGGAAAGAATCTTTGGTGTGACTTCAAGTAGTATTCGTGGTGACTTGTTTGGTATCGAATATCAAATTTTCTTAAATGATTTATATGCTTTTGGTTCTATTGATATTTTAAATTACTACATGGTCAAGTCATATATTGAAACTCTTGATATGGTTCTCAATACAGGTTCATTGATTCAATTTAGATTTACTAAAAGGAATGGTAAATTGTATATTGATTATGATCCAGCAATGTTAACCAAAGATAAAATTCTTATCATTGAATGTTATAGAGCTTTAGACCCAACAAACCTCGCAAAGATATGGAATGACTTTTGGTTGAAGAGGTATACGACTGCTCTCTTCAAACGTCAGTGGGGTCAGAACCTTATCAAGTTCAATAACGTTCAGTTACCTGGCGGTGTGGCACTTAATGGTCGTCAGATCTACGAAGATGCTATTGCAGAGATCAGAGACATTGAAGATAAAATGTTAACTGATTACGAACTACCACCACTTGACGCAATCGGATAATGGCAAAAAGTCAATACTTTCCCCAGTATGGTGGAAGAACATCAGAACAAACTTTAGTTCAAGATCTTGTAGACGAACAGATTAAACTGTTTGGTCAGGATGTTTACTATGTTCCAAAAACAATGTTGATTGATAAAACACTCAACGATGTTGTTCTACAAAAATTTGAGGATAATGTATTGATTGAAATGATGTTGATTAATGTTGAAGGATTTGGTGGTGCTGGTGCAGTTGCAATGTCTAAGTTTGGTCTCAGTTTAACAGATGAGATTACATATGCAGTATCAAAAAGACGTTGGATTAACTATGTAGAAACTCAGATTGATACAGTAGTTCCAGATAGACCAAATGAAGGTGATTTGCTTTATGTGCCGATGACTAAGAATCTTTATGAAATAAAATATGTGGAAAGAGAAGTTCCATTCTATCAGTTAGGTAAGAACTATATCTTTTCATTAACCTGTGAACTGATGCAACATGCAGATAACTATTTTGACACAGGTAATGATGATATTGATAATCTAAATCAAGAAGGTTATGTATTCCCAGTTATAGTGAAGGTTGGTGGAACTGGAACATTTGCACTTGGCGAAGAAGTCAGGCAAACGTATACAGTTGACGGTTCTCCAGTTACAACAAAAGCAACTGTATCTGAGTGGGTTCCTTCTACACGTAAACTTCGTTTAACATATATAAATGGAGTATTAAAACCAAACATTGCTTTGGTAGGACAAAATAGTGCTGCCTCGTGGATTGTAGATACATTCTCCACGATTGATATTGATATTGATGATTATAATAATGATCAAAACAAAATCATGGAAACAAAAGCAGATGCTATTCTTGACTTCACAGAAGGCAATCCATTTGGTGAGTATGGAGATATGGGAGTATTCTAATGTTAGGCAATCACTTTTATCACGAGATTATTAAAAAAAATGTAAAGGCATTTGGAACAATTTTTAACAATGTTCAGATTGAAAAAAAAGATCCCGAAACTGGTGCGGTCATTCGTCAAGAAAAGGTAGCACTAGCATATGGTCCTAAGAGTAAGTTCCTTGCTCGCTTAGATCAAGATCCAAGCACTGAACGTAAAGTCAGCATTACAATGCCTCGTATCTCTTTTGAGATGACTGGTATTACTTACGATTCTTCTAGGAAGACTTCTCCCATTCAAAAGTATTTGAAAAAAGATAATGCTGATGCAGTAAGTGTTCAGTATATGCCTGTTCCTTACAATCTTGAATTTGAACTTGGAATTTTATCTAGAAATCAAGATGATGCTCTACAGATTCTTGAGCAAATTTTACCATACTTCCAACCATCTTTTAATGTAACTATTAATCTTATTCCAGAAATGGATGAGAAAAAAGATTTACCAATTATCTTAAACAATATAAATTATGAAGATGATTATGAAGATGATATGATGCGTAGAAGAGCTATTATCTATACATTATCATTTACATTAAAAACTTATATGTATGGTCCCGTGACAGATGCCCAAATCATTCGTAAAGCAACAGTATTTGAAACTCTTGGAGACTTCCAACAGCATAGAAGATCTGTTAGATATGATGTTACTCCAAAAGCACTCACGGATCAAGATGGTGATAATGATGTTGACACAGCAGATGATGCACTGTTAATGCCAGACGATGACTTTGGATTCAATGAAGGTATCACACTACTATGAACGAGTTTGAAAAGAACATGGAAGAAATCTTCGATATTGATATTGCACCCTTAGAAAAAACTACGGAAATGATTACACGAGCAAATAGTGAAGTATCTGTTGATGCTAATAAAGATTATGAATATACCAGAGGTCAATTATACACTCTCATATCACAGGGTCAAGAGGCGGTACAAGGCGCCTTAGAGGTTGCTCAGGAGAGCGGACACCCCAGAGCGTATGAAGTCGCTGTGAACGCTATGAAACAGGTCTCAGACATGACCGACAAGCTCATAGACCTTCAGCATAAAATGAAAAATCTCGGCAAGGAAGATAAGAAGTCATCTCCAACTACCGTCAATAATACAATGTTTATCGGCACAACGGCAGACCTCCAAAAGATGATTAAAGATGCTGCAAAGAATAAATAGAAAATAAACGGTAAGTAATTATGAGATTAAAAATTTTAGGAACGGAAGTAGCACTCCCAACTACATCAGGTGGAGCAACCACTGTTGGTGAAGCAGTAGAAGTTCGTTTAATACACGATGCTCAAAGTAACACGACCCATCTAGTAACAATTACCGACGGAGCAGCATCGCCAGCAACAGTAGCAAGTTTTAGTATAGCTCCTGGTCAATCATTAGTTATCAGAAAATTGCCTACTCAAAAAATCTATGCTGCAAACAATGACATAAGAGCAGTGGCAGTTTCATATCAATCATGAAAACATTTGCCGAGTTACGAGAGCATCTCAAC
>Ga0194133_10001039_pt1 | contig 52479 bp, 54 predicted proteins | sample TA2KigOf40mmetaG_FD_155448 | JGI IMG/M metagenome (GOLD analysis project Ga0194133, IMG submission 155448) | Freshwater microbial communities from Lake Tanganyika, Tanzania - TA2015055 Kigoma Offshore 40m | ecosystem: Environmental > Aquatic > Freshwater > Lake | place: Tanzania: Lake...
CAAAAACCGATTTTAAATCACAATATCTTTCAGAAAAAACAATAGGATTTATTTTAAGTGGTATTCCATTTATTTCAACACATGATTATCCAATACTAATGATTCAAAAAATATTAGATGTACCACCACATCCCTTTTTATCTGAATCAAGTAAATGTAAGGGAGATGCAAAATTGTTTTCAAAATTTGTTTATAATTTTATGAAAAATTTTGATGAAAATTACGAGTTGTGTAAGGATTGGTCGAATTTAGTATTTAAAAAATTTATGTATAAAATTGAAAATGATAATTCATTATTAAATTTAATATGTGAAAATAAATTCGAAATATTTAATAAAAAGAATATTTTTTAAAATTTATGAAATTACATTGTTACGGAGATAGCTGGACAGAAGGAGTTGGAGTAAATTTTCCATACGAAAATAATTTAAAAGATAGAATTCAGTTACAACTTTATAGAAATCAATATAGTTGGCCACTATTTCTTTCTAAAAAATTAGGATTAGAAATGGTAAATAACGGTTGGAGTGGCAAAGCCAATAATGTTATTTTTAATGAAATTATTTCAGATGTAAGAAATGATAAAATAAAAAAAGGTGAATTTGTAGTTATAATGTGGAGTTCTACATTAAGAGATTATGTACCTTTTTTGCCAAAAGGAGAATGGATAAGTTGGGGTAATTTGGAATTAGAAAAACTGCCACAAAAATTCATCGAATCATATCAGTATGGTGATGAGAAATTCAATTCATTTTTGGCGGAATACAAACGATTTTTTTTATCAAATCTTTTTAATCAAAACTATTATAACATAATTAATCAAAATTATATTATATTTTTACAAAAAATTTTGGAAGAATACGATATTAATTATTTAATGTGTGATGGTTTTGATTTAATGATACAAAAACTTAATAAAGAAGATGATATTACTCATTTAATCAATAAAACAAGATATTGGGAGTTTGGAAAAAAATCTTTAGAATCTTGGTTATTTGAAACTCACAAAAATTTACCAATTTGGGAAGATAAAGTCCCTAACCCTATTGAAATCGCACAACACCCAAACGTGAATGGCTACTCTTTAATTGCAGATGAGCTTTATAGATTTATTAATACTAATAAATTAATATAAATAATTGATTTTCAACACTTTATAACTCATTGATTATCAATGGGCTTTTTTTAAAATTTTAAAAAAAAAATTTGGAATATTCCTAATTTATTCGTATCTTTACTATATAACAAAAAGAAATATAACGCACTTAAAATGTTTAAAATTTAAATTATGAAAAAACTTCTATTTTTTATTCCAATTGTAATTTTATTTAGTTGCACAAAAGAAGAACTACCATCGCCTACAATTAAAGAAAGTATTACAAAAATTGATTCTTCACCAATTGTATCTAAACCAAACAAAACTTACACTCTTTTTAAAGAATCAGTTTTAAATCAAAAATCAGGTATATCATTTTTTTGGGGATATGAAAGTTATACTCAAACTTTTAGCAACGATGTCAATCAAAAAAATTTTTATGGTCAAGGAAACGGATATCATGATATTAATGGAGATGGGTTTCAAGATATTTTAGTTTCATATCATAAACCAGAAACAAATGGTGATGGTGAACTGATTTGGTTTTTAAATAAAGGTGATAATCATAATTTTGAAGTAACAAATAAAAAATATTTTAATAAATCTACCTATGGTTTTAATGCACACAAAATATTAAAAACTGATGTTAATAATGATGCCATAGCTGATTTTATTTGTTTGGGAGTTGATGAAAGAATTCAAAATAACTACACAGGTAATTTTACAGTATTAATAGGAAAAACAGATGGAACGTATGATGTTAATGATATTCCAAATCCAAAAAGATATTGGTTTCATAATGGGGCAGCTGGAGACATAAATGGTGATGGAAATGTTGATGTAATTACAGCTGGATTTATTTGGCATGGTGATGGTATGGGAAATTTTATAAAAAGAGAAGATTTTGATTTAAATTTTTACACTAAATCTCCATTAGTTTATGAAATAGTTGATTTAAATAATGATAAATTTAATGATTTAATTATAGATGGGCCATTTGAACCCATAAAAATAGTTTATAATAATGGTGGAGTTTTTGATAAAAACAATAAAATATACTCTTTACCTTACTCAAAATTTACCGCGGTTATGGACATTGAGTTTAAAGATTACGATAATGATGGTATATTGGATATATTTACATTGAATCATTTAGGAGGGAAACAGGCTTCAAGCGAAGATAGAATACCTATGATATCACAAATAATATTTTATAAAAATAATAATAATGGATTTGTAATTGATGAAAATATTTTTATTGAATCTTTAGATGGAAACTATAAACATAGTTTAAATGATGAATATGGTTGGACTTCATTTAAATTTGACGATATTGATGGTGATGGAATCGATGATATAATATCGGAAAATTATCAAGATGGTACATATAATGGATTAAAATTTGTAGATGGAGTTTGGAAAAAAACGACCTTTAAATTTGGTAAATAAAAAAAAAATTCGTATATTTGTTATATGGAAAAAGAAATGATAGAAAAGAAAAAAATCGTTTACATTGATATGGACGGCGTTTTAGTAAACTTGGAAAAGGCATTTGACAAGTTTTTTGAACTTCATCCTTATTTGAAGGATAGATACAAACACAATCCAGATCACATACAAGGTGTATTTAGAAATGCTCCCCCAATTGATGGAGCAATTGATGCAATCAACAAACTTAATGAAAGTGGAAAATATGAGTTGTTTATCGCAACCGCCGCTCCGTGGGGTAATCCAATGGCATCTTCGGATAAAAGATTTTGGATTGAAGATTACTTTGGAACACTTTTTCACAAAAAAATGTTCGTTACCCACCGAAAAGACCTTTTAATAGGTGATTATCTGATTGATGATACCACTAAAAATGGAGCTGGAGAATTTAAAGGTCAATTACTACTATTTGGAACTGATTATAGAAATGGTAAACCTAATAAATTTAAAACATGGCAAAGTATATTGGATTATTTATTGTAATATTTAACCTACTATCTTGTAGTAAAAAAGATGAAGTAGTTCCTACAAAAATTTATAAACTTACATTAGATTCGGTATTAACACAAACAGGAACTAATAGTCTTTATAAAGACAATAATGATTATTTTCACTTGAAGTTAATACCAAATAAAAATCAAAGTGTTCATAGAATTACTGGAAGAATTTTGGTAAACGATAAAGAACCATATCCTGCTGAAAAAATTGAATGGGAAAGTAATTTATATTGGTATTTAAAAAAGAATGATACTGTTGCATACATTTACAAAACTTACATAAATTATTATACTGGTAAATTTACACTTGTTAAATTACCTGCATTAATTTCATCAAAAGATGAATTAGTTCCAACAATTAATCCATCTTCATATAGTGGAAAAAATGGAGAAATAAATATTATGATAGCACCTGTCAATAGTATGAAGGGAGATACTATGATTGTACAGGCATCAAATTACAATTCTAAATTAGTAAAAACTTTAAAAATAGTTTTAGAATGATTAGTGAAGACATAATAGAATTTCCTGAAACACCCATAACTGAAGAAACATTTACAAAACAAGGTTGGACTAAAATATTCGAAACCGAAGAAAATGACTATGATGATGATACTATTGAGGAATATAAATATCATTATTTTATTTTACCACTTCCAAAAGATAATCCTGATGAAGATTGTTTGATGTTAATTTCATCTTGTAATGATGAGTATAAAGAGTTAGGATTTAAAAAAGGTCACTATGTAACCGAATTAGCAGATTCTTATGGATTGGGGTTGTGTACAAGTGAGGAACAAATCGAAATATTATACGGCTCACTTACAGGAAAAGATATATATGAATAGTATGACAGAATGTCATACATACTATGACAAAAATTCCGATTTGTTACAAAGTAAATGTAAAATTGTCAATATTTTTCAATAAACTGATGGTGGTATAAAAGTTGAACAATATAGTGTATTGTTAACTAAAAAAGAAAAATATATATGTACACAGCAAACTTTAAAACCCTATTTGATTTATTTGAATTACCAAACTACAAAACATCAACTTATAAAAGTTGTGTAACTGATTATGACCTTAAAACATTAGAAGATGGTAAGCTTGAATTAACTTTAAGTGTTTTAGGACATGATTCAAAAAATATTAAGTTAGAGGCAGTAGAAGATAAAATTACGATTAAATCTTCAAAAGAAGAGGGTTCTTCTTCATTAGTTCAGGAAATTGATTTATCTTTCTCATTAGGTAAAGATTATGATGGAACTAAATCCGAAGCAAAATTTCATAATGGTTTATTAACAATTTCGATTGATAAACGTAATGAAAGAAAAGCAAAAACTATAAAAATTTCTTTGTAATTTTTTAGCACTTAATTTTTGTAAAGGGAAGGTAAAACTTCCCTTTTTTGTTATCTATATATTTATAATGGTAGGGTAAAAAATAAAATTTATGAAAGACGCATATAAAAATAAAATAAATGATTTAATATCATCTGTTGATCAAAGAGTAAGAATGGTTTTAGAAATGACAACAGGTGAAAGACCTGCTGATAGAGAATTAGCAGAAAAATATCTACGAGAAACTAAAAAAGGTTTATCTAATATTCAAGAGATAGTGGATATATCATAAAATGAAATTAAGAACTTTATTGTTGGGATTAACAGCGTTATTTGTCGCATTTAATGCTGCTTTCTTTTCGGTAACAGGACTATCGAAATTATTTGCAGGTGCTTCCTTATCTGTAATTCTTATGGCATCATCATTAGAAGTTGCCAAAATTATAGTTGCTGGATATCTCTACAACTATTGGGAAAAAATAAATAAAGCTTTTAGATACTATTTAGTTGGAGCCATATTAGTATTGGTATTAATTACATCATTAGGAATATATGGTTTTCTAACTGCAGCCTTTCAAGATACTTTTAATACATACTCAATAACTTCTAAACAAAAAACATTCTTACAACAAAAAGAAAAGTTTTGGGAAGGAGATGTTGCAAGATATGATAGAGAATTGGAAAGAATTTCTGAAAATATTTCCACACTATCATCTGCAAAAACACAAAAAATTCAATATACTGATAAAAATGGTATAACACAAAGTTCAGTATCAACTACTGAATTGAGAGCTGCTCAATCTCGAATTAGTGTAGAAGAAAAAAACCGTAAAGAAGTTCAGAGTAAAAGAGATGTTGCATCTGATTCATTACAATCTATACAATTACAAATATTGGAAATTGATACAAATACTGAAGTGGGTTCTGAATTAGGTCCTTTACAATATTTAAGTGGATTGTTGGGTAAACCTATGGATCAAATTATAAACTGGTTTATACTGATTATTATATTTGTATTTGACCCTCTTGCAGTTTCTCTTGTAGTTGCATTTAATAATGCAACAAAAGTAGATAAAGGAGAAGAGGATAAAAAGAAGATTGTTGAAAAAAGAGAACTATATGGAGAATCTAAAGAAGAATCCAAAGTATCTGTTGATGATTTTACAAAAGATGTAAAATTAGCAGAACCAATTCGGAATATTTCCGAATTAGTTGAAGATTCTTTACAAACAAATAATTTAGATATAGATGGGGACGGGGTAGTTTCAGATGATGAAAAATCCGCAGATACCGATGGGGATGGGGTAATATCCGAAAAAGAAAAAAAAGAATGGTATGAATCACATGGGTGGAAATCTCCTTTTCGTGGAAAACGCTATTACATGCATCCCTGGTTTGATTGGGATAAAAAAGAAAGATGGATTAACGACCAGGATGCTGTAACATATTGGTTAAAGTTTGGTGGGGGTAATCAAAATGCATTGACTGAATATAAAAAAACAATATCCAAATGATTTTACCCAAAAAACCTATTAGAAAATTTGGTATATTGGAAATTATTTTGTATATTTGTAAATAAAAAAAAGTGTATGAATTTAGGTTATGCGTGTATCAATATGAGTATAGGTAAAAAAGTCACCACCAATCGTGCAATGATTAAAAGAACTTTTGAAGCGAAAGGTGCTGATTATGTTTCTGATTTAGCATTGGCTAATTCTAAAGATATCATTAAAATACTTGAATGGAATAGAATAAATGGTATTAGGTTATTTCGTTTATCATCAACGATTATACCGTGGGGAGACCATATCGATATCTCCCAACTAAAAGATTACAAAGAAATTAAAAGAGAATTAAAAAAGGCGGGTGATTTCGCAAAGTTTCACAATATGCGTATCAACTCACATCCTGGCCCATTTGTTGTATTAACCTCACCAAACGAAAAGGTTGTTGAGAATGCAATTAGGGATTTAGAATTGCATGCCTTAATATTTGATATGATGGGGTTATCAAAAACCCCTTACAATAATATTAATATTCATTGTAATGGAGTTTATGGTGATAAAAAATCCGCTATGGATAGATTTTGTGAAAACTTCCAAAGATTATCACCATCGGTTCGTAAAAGATTGACGGTAGAAAATGATGATAAGGCCTCAATGTATTCAGTTAAAGACCTAATGTATATCCATAAAAAAATTGGAATTCCTATTGTATTTGATTATTTGCATCATCAATTTTGTTCGGGCGATTTATTAGAAGAGCAGGCTCTTAAACTTGCTGCCACTTCCTGGCCCAAAGATATCAGACAAGAAGTTCATTATTCAGAATCAAAAGCATTACATGAAAAGAACTCAAAAGAAAAACCACAAGCACATTCTGAATATATTAAATCATTACCAAACACTTACGGATTGGATTTAGATGTTATGGTAGAAGCAAAAGGTAAAGAATTAGCAATATTACCATTTATAAATTTTTCAAACAATTAAAATTAATAATCATTCAATATGGGAAAATTTTATGAAGATTTAAATATTCTTAATGAGTTAATTGCTAAAATGGAAAAGAAAAAACAATTAGCAGAATTCATAATAAGGGCTATTCGAAATATGAAAGAGAATCCACAAAAATCGGTATCCGATGTTATTAAAGAAACAAAAAAACAATTCTAATATAAATAATGATTATAATTTAGAATGGATAGAATTCATATTGTTATGATGAATATCCAAGACCATCTTTTAGAACACCCATTGGCAGAAAATTACAAAAATATACAAAATAAAATAGAAAAGGCTCAAAATAATTTGTGACAAGCTTATCAACTGATAGGTAAAAATAAAAATAGTTATGAAATTAAGAATAACTCACATAAGTGATACTCATAATAAACACAAGCAATTAAATAAAAAATTGCCGGGTGGTGATTTGATTATTCACAGTGGTGATATTTCATCTATTGGTAGAAAACATGAAGTTGAGGGGTTTATTGATTGGTTTAACAAAATAGAAGGATATGTTAATAAGGTATTTATAGCAGGAAACCACGACCTTTCATTTGATAGCGATGAATTATTTAGAGATAAATCAGTCCACTTTGATAAAAAACAATACTTTAACCCGCCGGTTAAAGGAAAACCCGGCTGGTTAAAAAATTTATTAGAAACCGGTCTTAACCCAAACGTATTTTATTTGGAAAACTCTTATGTAGAATTAGACCAAATAAAAATATGGGGTTCACCATATTCAGCAAAATTTGGTAATGGATGGGGATTCAATGTAGATAGAGGATATGATTCAACAGAATTATGGAATAAAATACCCTTTGATACCGATATTGTAATTACTCACGGCCCAATTTATGGATATTGTGATAGAACTGCAAAAACAAATGAAAACGTTGGATGTGTGGATTTATACAATAGATTAAAAGAATTGGATACACCATTACATTTTTCAGGCCACATCCACGAAGGATATGGTTATAAACAAACAAATTGGGGTGGATACTCTTTTAATGGATGTAGTTGTAATTTAAGATATGATGTGGTAAATGACCCAATCACATTTGATTATAATTTTTCAACGAAAGAATTAAATTTCATATAAAAAATGAACAATAACAATTTATAATTTTGAATTTAAGGCAAAATCAAATAGAACCAGTAACCATTGGTATAGAATTTTTTAAATTACCAAAAATGGCACCTTCGATTATCGTAGCACCTACTGCGTTCGGTAAATCAATTGTCATTGCTCATATAGCAAAAGGAATCGGAGAAAAGGTTTTAGTTCTTCAACCATCAAAAGAATTACTTGAACAAAATTATGAAAAGTTTGTATATTTTGGTGGTGAAGCCTCAATCTATTCTGCATCTATGGGCCAAAAAGAATTGGGTGATGTTACCTACGCTACAATTGGTTCAATTGTTTCTATTGGTAATAAATTTAGAGAATTGGGAATTAAAAAAGTAATAATAGATGAGTGTGATAGATATCCAAGAGATAAGAGTGGTATGTTAAGAAGATTTATAGAATCTATGAAAGCAACTCACATATTGGGATTGACTGCAACTCCATTGAAATTACAATCAAATATGGGTGAGTCTGGCCCATATTCTAAACTTGTTATGCTAACCAATCGTTCCAAGTTAGGAACTTTTTTTAAACACATTCTTTATGTCTCCCAAATTCAAGAAATCGTAAAGATGGGATTTTGGACTCCACTAAAATATCAATCTTATGATTTTGATACTGGAGCATTAGTTTTTAATTCATCTGGAGCTGAATATACTAATGAATCAATTGCTAAAGCATATGAGAATCAAAATATTGAAGATAAAATTGTTAAAAAAATAAGAGAAATAGAAGATAGAAAGGCAATATTAGTTGCAGTTCCAACAATTGAACAGGCAACTCGTTTGGCTGGTAGAATACCTATGGCAGCGATTGTAACGGGAGAAACTCCAAAAGGTGAAAGAGATAGAATTATAGATGAATTTCGTACTCAAAAATTAAGAGTTATTGTTCAGGTAAATGTATTGACAGTTGGTTTTGACTATCCAGAGTTAGATTGTTTAATTACTGCAAGACCAACCGCATCAATATCGTGGTGGTATCAGTTTGTTGGTAGAGGTACTCGTATCCACCAAAATAAAAAAGATTGTTTAGTAGTTGATTTCGTGGGTTCTGTTGAACGATTTGGTAAGGTTGAGGATTTATATTACAAAGAAGATGAAGATGGAACCTGGGAACTATATGGGGAAAATAAAAAGAAAATAACAGGAGTTCCTATACATGAAATTGGTTTACATTTAGAAGGTGGTATTAATCTTGCCGAAAAAAGAAATGAGGAAGGTGAAATTCAAAAAGTATATATGACTTTTGGTAAATACAAAAATAAACCTGTTGCATCCATTCCACCTTATTATCGTAAATGGTTATTGGATAATATAACTTGGAATCTGTGGAATGAAAAAATAAAAAACGAAATTATTAGATTAGATAACATAAAAAAATAACAATTATGAATTTACAACAAATCGCAAAAAAACACAATGTTTCAGAAAACTATTTAAATTCTAGAGATGATGCTTTTGATATTGCAGCAGCATCTTTAAATGATTTAGTAACTCTTATTAAAAAAGGTGATATAGAAAATGAAAAATTAATTTACGCACTTCAAAAATTAAAAAACTTTTTAGTTGATGTAAGAAATTCTACATTTTAAATATTAGTAGTGAAAATATTAATTTTATCTGCACCAAGAGTTGGTGCAAGAAATTTAGGAATTTGGTTAAGTAAAGAATTAAATTATACTTTAATTCATGAACCATTTTATTTTCATTTACAAAGTTCAATAAAAAATAATAATCAATTATATGATGCATTAATGCAAAATAATATAATTGTAAAAGTAAATTATGGGGATTGGAATCAAATGTTTACTACAAATGAGTTTTTTTCTTTTTTTGATAAAAAAATTTCTATTACTAGAAAAGATGTATTTGATTCTGCTATAAGTTTTACAAAAGCACAACAAACTAATAATTTTACAAATTCTTACAATATTGATGAGGGATGGGTTCAAAAAAATTTTGTAGATATTTTTTTAAATAAAAATTTTTTGAGTGATATTTCTGATAAAATAAAAAAAATTAAAAATTTTCTACAAATAACATATGAGGGAATTTATTTTGAAAGTAATGATGTAAATAAAATACAAACTTATTTAGAACTAAATCAATTTAATCATCTTTATTATTTAAAAAATGATTTTAAATACAGGAACAATAAAGTATTATGAATACAATAGACGGAAAATATCAATCATTATTACAAGACATTTTGGATAATGGTGTAGAGAAAAAAGATAGAACCGGAACTGGTACTATATCGGTATTTGGTCGTCAAATCCGTCATAAAATGAGTGAAGGATTTCCATTACTAACCACAAAGAAAATGGCATGGAAAACTATGGTGACAGAACTCTTATGGTTTTTAAGAGGTGATACCAATATCAAATTCTTATTAGATTATGATTGTCATATTTGGGATGGTGATGCCTATAAGAACTATTTTAATAAAAATAAAGCCGATATATTTCATCCGATATTACCACAAGATGCCTTTATCAGGACAATCAAAACCATTCCAGAATTTGCAAAAGAATGGGGTGAATTAGGACCAATATACGGTGCGCAATGGAGAAGTTGGAAAGTTGGAAAGGGAATTGAAACTACATTAAAAACTGAAGAAGGAGAAACTATATATGAATCTGCGTATATGTATATCGATCAAATCCAAAATCTAATCAATGAACTTAAAACAAATCCAGATAGTAGAAGATTGATGGTTAGTGCATGGAATGTCGGCTACTTAAACGAAATGGTTTTACCACCTTGCCACTATGGATTTCAATGTTATACAAGAGAGCAAGATGGAAAAAGATATCTTTCTTTAATGTGGAATCAGCGTTCAGTAGATACATTTTTAGGATTACCATTTAACATTGCATCTTATGCATTACTATTGGAGATTATTGCAAAGGAAGTAAATATGGTTCCTGATGAATTGATTGGTAATTTGGGGGATATTCATTTATACTCTAACCACATTGAACAGGCGAAAGAACAAATCCGTAGAACTCCATTTGATTTACCATCGGTAACGATAACTGAAAGAAATTGGTATCTACATGCTGCAGTCAAAAATTATTTGGGTGAAAAAACTTTTAATGAAAAGATTTTGAGTTATAGACCTGATTGTTTTGAGTTGGTAGGTTATCAATCACATCCTAAAATCAAAGCACCTCTTTCAAACTAAAAGGTATAAATAATTAAACAAAATGAGAACTGCTGAATTTTTTTCACCCAAACATCCCGATAAAATATGTGATATTATATCAGATACTATTTTGGATAATTTTTTAGAAAATAATATTGAATCTGACTGTTTAATTAATACAATGATGTGTGGTAATAAAATTTGGATATCTGGAGAAGTTAATTCACATATTATATTAGAAAAAATGAAAATAAAACATATAGTTTATAATATTTGTAAAATAACTGATGTATCCATTGATTTAAAATATTCAGAGAATTTACCAAAAACAAATTTTACAGAATTTCCAAATTTAAATGGAATCGCATTAGGGTTTGCTGTAGATGATAATTCTTCTTATTTACCATTTGAATTTTTATTTGCAAGAGAATTAAATAGATTTATTTACAATTATTATCCTAATAATGGAATAACACAAGTTACCATAAATGGTAATTCTGCTATAGTTTATGCTTCATTTGAAAATTCAAATACCGCTCATTTATCAGAATTAATTGATAAATTTTTTAAAGAATATGCCTATTCAATTGCACCCAAAAGTCTATTAAATGTATCTGAAAAAATATTGAATCCAATTATTAATAATTATTGTATTTCTGGAGCAAATGGAAAAAAAAATGTAATGGATAATTATGGTCCAAGAGTTCCAATAAGTGGAAATTCATATAGTGGTAAAGATTTTAAAAAAGTTGACAGATTTGCCTCGTATATGGCAAGAAAGATTGCGATTGATTATCTTAATAAACATAGGTTAAAGTATTGTATGGTTGAATTAAGTTATGTACCGAATTCAAAAGAACCTGTAATCAAAAGAGTAAAGGGAAATGATCAGGGAATTCAATATGAAACTGGTATAAAATTGTATGAGGTAGATGGGTATAATTTAACACCAGATGGTATTATTGATTTTTTAGATTTAAAAAATATTAAATTTGCTCAAACCTCCGAATGGGGACATTTTGGAAATAATTTCAAATGGGATTTGGAAAACTGAAAAAAAAATCGTATCTTTACATTATGAAAACAAAAAAATATAAAGTTATTTTAATTAGTGGAGGATTTGATCCCATACACATAGGCCACATTGAATGTATTCAACGAGCAAAAAAATTAGCTGATAAGGTTTGGATAGGTCTAAACAATGATGAATGGTTAAAAAGAAAAAAAGGAAAATCTTTTATGAATGAAAATGAAAGAAAGATTATAATGGAAAATCTTAAAGATGTAGATTATGTTTACATTATGAGACCATTAATTCATAATGATGATACTGCTATTGATTTTATCGACCATTCAAGAATTAAATACATAAAAGAAAATAACATTTTACCAAAGGGTGTTATGGCGTTTGGAAATGGTGGAGATAGAACCGAAACAACCACACCAGAGAATAATGTTTGTGATTCTTATGGGATAGATTCGGTTTGGGGATTGGGTGATAAAATACAATCATCATCTTGGTTATTAGAAAAATACCTAAATGTTGATTTTTCAAAAAAATCTATTTTTCCAGAAAATTATGAATATACTGATGAATATCATAAAAAAAAATTTATAAATCCTTATCATCCAAATAAAACAAAATAATATGACACTTATTACAAATCCATTAAAAATACAAAAGAAAATTGAACCAAAACAAATGACTCAGGAAAATATAGATCAAATATCTATTATACTTCTTAATGCTTTAAAAAAATATGGAGGAATTGGCTTATCTGCAAACCAATTGGGGTTAGATGTTCGTGCATGTGTTATTAATGTAAAAGAACCATTAGTCCTTATAAACCCCAAAATAGTAGAAACTTCTACTGATACCCTCGCGTATGTCGAACAGTGTTTATCCATTCCTAAATCAATGAGAAAACCAGTAAAAACCGTAAGATATAAAAATATTAAAGTAGAGTGTGATAATTTAGGTACTGTTGTTTTTACACCAGATAATGAATTGAGTAATTGGAAAGATTCTAATGAATTTTTTAATGATACGGGTTTATTAGAATGTGTATGTGCTCAGCATGAAATTGATCATTTAGATGGTAAACTCATTACTGATTCTACTAGAAGATATAATCCAACTTATTTTAAATCCAAAACGTATGGTAGAAATGAAATGGTTATGGTAAAACTACCAAATGGTGGAAGTGAATTTATGAAATATAAAAAAGCTCAACTTATTGTTGGGGCTGAAATTCTTTAAAAATTATTTTATGGCAAAATTAATATTTAAATATACAGATGAATTATTAGAAAATTTAAAGGAAGCATCTGAAATAGAGTTTACAATTAAAGATGAATTAAATATACATCAGTTTAAAATCTTATGTGTGAGAATGGCATCAGCTTTAGGGTTTCATCAAAATAGTATCCAAAAATCTTTTGGAGAATTGGTTTACGGAGATGAAGAAATGGATAACGAATTTAAAAAAATTTTAGATGAAATCTATACAAGAACAAATAATTGCTAATTTACAAAAAGATTTAATACAACAAACAATAATCATAAATACACTATGTGATATTTTGGTTAACTCTGATTTAATAACAAAAGAAGAATTGGTAGAAAAAATAAATTCTAATATTAATAGAGTTGAAAACCAATTTTCAGAAAAAATTAAATCTGAAAAAGAAAACAAATTTTTTCATGAAATTCTTTTAAATTATAAAGGAACAATAGGAGAAGCTTAAAAAAATACAAAATTATTTGGTTTATTCAATTTTTTTTCGTATTTTTATATTTTATATAATCCATTAGTTACTATGAATGTTTTTACAAAAATTTCCGATTTATTTTTTAATAAATTTAAACCAAACGAACAAGAACAATTATTTGTAGATGTATTAAAAGAAATATTTGAGCAGGAAGATACTGAATTTATCACTGCTCCAATAAGTGGAAAGTATTATGCATCTAATAATAGACTTGGATTTTATGTAAAAATTGTAGATACTGCAGTTACTATTACAAATCACAAATTTACTTATGTTCAACAATCTTCTTTAGCATTTAATGAATTTGTTATTGCAGTTGTCAGAGAATATATGGAACGAGATAGAGAAGAATTTGAGAAAAAAGTTTTTCAAAATGAAATGAATCTTTTGAAAAAAATAAAAGAATCAATCAAAAAAAATAATTTATGACAAGTTTTTTTATAATATGCGGTATATCTATCATATTAAATGTAATTTTTGTTATTGGTATTATTAACCTAATAAGACAAAATGAAGAATATGAAGACATGATTGTAAATACCAGATTAGAAATTATGTATAAAGTAGAGAATGCTTTACAACAAATGAGAGATATTGATACCAGAGAAGTATTTGAAAAAGATGATGAAGTTGGTTCAACTTTTCAACAATTAAAAAATATAATTGAAGATTTAAATAACGAAATATAGATACCAATAATGACTAAACAAAGAAAACCAAAAGATAAAGTTTATTTTGGTACACCTGCTCAAGACGCAATAATAGAATATAACAAAACAAAAGACCCGGCAAAAAGGTCAAAAATTTACGAAGAAAGAATTAAATATCCATTTGAAAAACTTGCAGAAAATGTAATAAATACATTTAAGTTTTCTTATTTTGATGTCCCTAAAAAAGATATTCAAACTGAAGTGGTTTCTACTATGATTGAAAAAATGCATATGTACAAAGAAGGAAAAGGTAGAGCCTTTTCTTATTTTACTATTATTGCAAAAAATCATCTTATTTTAAAAAATAATGGAAACTTTAAAAGATGGAAACAAAATGCCTTAATTTCAGAAATGCCTGAAAGTTGGAATCCTCAAAATGATTTTTATGAGGTACAGGAGGCAGGTGAATTTAGAGAATTTAAAGATATTATGCTAGAATATTGGGATAGACATCTTACCAATGTTTTTAATAAAAAAAGAGATATCCAAATTGCTGATGCAGTTTTAGAACTTTTCAGAAGAAGCCAGTTTATTGAAAATTTTAATAAAAAACATTTATATCTTCTTATAAGAGAAATGACTGATTGTAAAACCCATTATATTACTAAAGTTGTAAATATAATGAAACAACATCAGAAAAAGATGTTAAATGAATATTTAGAAAACGGCGAATTTTCAGTTAAAGATAAGCCATTTTGGGTTTATACATCTAATATAAATTATGAAGATGAAGATTAATAAAAAAGATTTTTATATTTTAGGAATTAGTTGTGGTTATCACGATTCCGCTGCGGCTCTTGTAAAAAATGGAAAAGTTGTTGGAGCGTGTGAAGAAGAAAGATTTACAGGAATAAAACACGATTCTTCATTTCCTTTTCGAACAATTAATTGGTTATTGGAAAATGAAAAAATAAATAATAACGATATTGATGTAGTTTCATTTTATGAAAATCCAAAAATAAAACTTGATAGAATTTCTAAATCTACAAAAAAAGGTGGTATTTTTAGAAAACTTCACAGACATCAAATAATATATAGGAATAAAAAAGATTACAAAAATGTTGAAAAAGAAATAAAAACTCTCTTCCCTTCATCAGAAATATTTTATTCCGAACACCATCTTTCTCATCTTGGTTATTCATACTATACATCTCCCTACGAAAAGTCAATAATTATTTCAGTTGATGGTGTTGGAGAATGGGAATCCGCAGTAATTGCATATGGTGAAGAAAATCGTATTATAAAATTACAATCAATTGAATTTCCACATTCTTTGGGAATGTTTTATTCTGCGTTTACTGCTTTTCTAGGTTTCAAACCAAATGAAGGTGAATATAAAGTAATGGGATTGGCACCATACGGAAATCCACACACCTATCTTCAAAAATTTAATGATATAATTCAGCCAACTGATGATGGTGGGTTTGAATTAAATATGAACTTTTTTGATTATGATTGGTCTGATGAAGTAATGTTTAATGAAAAATTGGGAGAACATTTAGGAATTACAAATAGATTACCTGAAGAAGAATTATTAAACCAACATAAAGATTTGGCTGCCACAGTTCAAATTATTTATGAAAAATATTTTTTTAGATTACTCAATAGGTCAATTGCTTTAAGGCCTGCTAATAATTTGTGTTTAGGTGGTGGGTGTGCATATAATGGAACTGCGAATGGAAAGATTACCGAACTTACTCCATATAAAGGAATTTGGATACCACCAGCTCCATCAGATGCTGGCTCTGCTATTGGTTCGGCACTTTTGTATTGGTATGAAAATTTAAACAATAAAAAAAGGGTTGATAATACAAATCCTTATTTAGGTCCTTCATATTCTAATGAATATATAAAAGAAATATTACACAAATATGAAAATGAAATTTGGTATGAATATAAAAATCATTCAGAAATTATTCCAATTGTCAGTAGAGAAATTACAGATGGAAATGTCATCGGTTGGTTTGAAGGTAGAATGGAATTTGGTGCTAGAGCATTGGGTAATCGGTCTATTCTTGCTAATCCAAGAGATCCTCAAATGAAATCAAGAGTAAATAGAGTTATAAAAAAGAGAGAAAGTTTTAGACCTTTTGCACCAATTGTTAAAGAAGAAGAAAGATTAAAATATTTTGATTATAAGAACCTAGTTCCCTATATGAACCAAGTTGTTAAGGTAAAAGAAGAACATAGAAAAAACTTACCCGCAATAACTCACGTTGACGGTTCTGCTAGGATACAAACCCTTAACAATAGACAAAATACAAGAATTTACAAATTACTAAACCAATTAGAAATTGATAATGGGTATCCAATAGTTTTAAATACATCATTTAATCTAAAAGATCAAACTATGGTGTTAGATCCCGAAACAGCTATAAAAACGTTTTTAGATTGTGAAATGGATACATTAGTATTACACAATTATATAGTACGAAAAAAGATAATATAAGAAAATAAATACATATTAAATTTAACCCAACTTTATGTTGGGTTTTTTATTTTTAATATTTATATATAAAAAATATAGGGAGATTATATTAAATGGAGAAGGCACCAACAGGTTTTAGAGACCTATTAAACTCTATGATGAAACGCAGATGGTTTATCACTGCAATTGTATTAGGTGGCTTTATGATTATCATTATGGGTATATTCGGTGCTATTATCGGAAATACCGCAATTAGTGGAGAGTGGAAAGAACTACTCCTATTATTGTTAGGTGCTTTTATTGGTTCATATGGTAAAATAATTGACTATTGGTTTAGTGATACCGATAAGGATAAGATGTTAGTACAAAAAATGGATGAAGAAGATGGAGTATCACTGGGTAGTGTTAATGATATCAAAGAGAGTAACAAACCTGTAACTCCACTTATTCCAGATGCATTCGTTCAGGCTGCAAATCATGCACATGAAATTAACTTAATAGAAGTTAATAAACAAGAAGTAGAAGTAAAATCAGAACCAAATAATCCACAAACTATCGAATCCCCATTCAAAGCTCAACCGAGAACTGGTGTAGAAGTTGATGAGGATGGAGATGGTCAAATGGATGGTATTGATTTTGATGGTGATGGTAAGATTGATATGTATTTCGCACACAGGCAATGTGAGCACATTTGGGGAGATGCAGATGGGGACGGAATCATTGAATGTTTAAAATGTGGTAAAATAAAAGATGCCGAATAATTTAGATAATATAAAATACGGTAATCCAGCTAAAGAGCATGTTTTAAAAGTTAAAATTGATGTTGGTGGATTATTAAAAAAAAGTTTGGATTTGGGGATTATCAAAGATGTTATAAATAACCACCCATTTCCTGCTAATTCATCACAAGAAACTAAAAAAGAAATAGAGTATTTAGTTTCGGTTACAAAAAACCTATCTAAAGATCAAAAAAGGTTTTGTGAATTAATGGAAACTAACCATTATGATTTACTTAAGATTGTTGCAAAAAAATTAGGAATTAGTGTAACAAAAAATCAAATTTTAAAATGGGTTGAGGATGTTGATCCTATTACTTTTTATCTAAAAGATAAATTTAACAGAGCAAGACCATATCAATTAGCTAGAGAAATGGGATTAAATCTCTATCCGGTAATAAGAACAGATGCAAATTCAGCCGCATATCCTTCTGGACATTCACTTGATTTTTTAGTTGTACTTTACCATTTTGCAAAATTAAAACCTGAATTAGTTAAAACTCTTAATAATTTTTATCAAAAAATAAAAAATGTAAGGGAATTGAGTGGAGTACACTATCCATCTGATAGAAAAGTATCTGAATATATATTTAAACAATTAGTTAAAAATAATCTTTTAAAATGAAAAAGATAATAAATGAATGTATAATAGTCCACAAAAAATTGGGTGATACAACTATTATGGCCAAAAATCGTGATAGAATGTATAAACCAGAACTGGAAATTATACATGAATTAATTAATGGTGTTGAAGTTGCATACCTACATGATGTTATAACTGATTGGAGTGAAGGTATGAACGAATTTGGGATTGGGGTAGTAAATACTGCTCTTTTGGTTGGGTTTGATGAAAAAGAAAAACAATTAGTTAAAAAAACAGGAAAAAAATCAAAAGATGGAGTAAAGATAAGAGAATCTTTAGGACAAAAAAATTTAAAAGATACAATAAAGACTGCTACAAAATATATGGGTGGTATTAAAGGTCATACGTTTGTATCTACTGAAGATAAATTTATATCAATAGAAACAACATCTAAACACAATCCTAAATTTACTATACACGATAATAAAAAAACAGTTGTAAGAACAAATCATGGACATGATTATTTGAATGCTGGATATACTGAAGGGCCTGATTATCTTTCATCAAAAGTAAGAAAATCATCTGCTGAAAGGATTATTAACAGAACTAATAATCCTACAAATATTTTATCAAATATGAGAAAGGATTTATTTGACACAGAATCTAATCTTAATATGAGTAGAAAGACCGAAAAAATGTTTACATCATCACAATTACTTCTTAATCTATCCGAATTAAAGTTAGAACTAAATTACTATGGTGATAAAGTTGAAAAATTTCATGGCGTAAAAAATAATTTTCCAAAAGGATACCAACCAAAAATTAAAATAGAGGTTAAAAAAGTGTAATGACTAATAGGCAAAGAGCAAAAAAAAATAGAAAAAGAATTCAAAAACAAACAATAAAATTCCAACAAAAAAAAGGGATTTATAAAAAGAAAACTTAATTTAATGGATTTTTACATTTAATCTTTTTAATTGAAATTTTGTTTTATTTGAATAGTTAAAAGTAAAATTAAAAAAATATAAAACAATTAAATACTAAAGGGGGGCGATATAAAAAAGTTTCTAATTTTCATACTACTTCTCTTCCTTTCTTGCAAAAAGGAAATTGAACCATTATATCCTCATAAGGGAAAGTTAGTTCTTAAGGGAATCTGCCTTAACTATACCATTCAATTTATTGGTGGTGAACCCATAAGGTTAGATAAATGGGAAAGGGAATGGATAAATCCTATTGATGGGAAGAGATGGGAGAGGGTTTTCCGCTTAGAAAATGAGTGTGCATTTCCCGAAAGTTTAGAAGAGGGTGATGAGTTTTGGTTTCGAATTGTTGCACCCCAACCTACCTGCATTAAGTGTAAAGGGTACTCACCTACACCGAATTATGGAATACCAATAGAAGTATTATATTAAATAATAATATCTTATCTCAATGAGGTTTTTTCTTTTAGGATATTTATATATTAAACTAATATATAAAATATGAGCACCAATTTTGAATTATTTCCAGGCAAAAATTTATCTGGATTATTTAAAGATATATACGAAAATCAACAAAATAAAAAACAAAGAATTTCTGAACTAATAGCAGAAATGAAAAAGGTTGTACGTCACGCGGGTGATTATGCAAGTATAGGGCCTATAATTAAAGATTTAGTAGATGTTTCAGTAAGAAACGATGAATCATTAATAAAAATGGCAGCAATAGCACAAAGAATAATTGGAGCTCAAGCTAAAGCTGAGGGCGATGTAGGATTTTTATCAGATTTAGAAAAAGAACAATTATTAAAAGATTTAGAAAATACTGCTAAAGAAGTAGTAAATGAACAAGAACAAAAAGTAGATGAGCTTACTTTTGAAATTGAAGATATAAAAAAAAGAATTAAATAATGTCAGAAAGATTACAAAAATCTATAATTTCATCAAATGCTAATAAATTAACGCCAACTAGAGTAACTCAAACAGGTGTTGTTGTAGATATAATATTGGATGAATCTCACCCTAGTTTAAAACAAAAAAATGATAAACAAACGTTTTATACAGAAAAAGATTTGTTTAATATTGGTGGGGTTGTAATTAGACCATATTCTGATAAAACTTCTCCAAATGAAAGATTATCAGTTTATAGACCAATTAATCAATATGATATTGATTTACCAATAATAGGTGAAACGGTAGAGTTAATTGAAGTAGCCGGTGCAACTTATTATAAAAGATTTTTTGGTAATTCTTTAAATAAAGGCAAGGCAGCAGAAAAAAGGGCAGATTTAATATATCCAGAAAAAGAAAAAACAAATACTAGCGTAGAATACAATATTGCATCAGTAACCGGTACTCCTTTAGGAAATACATCATCTTCTGAAACAAATGATACTACAAAATTTGGTAAATATTTTACACACAACCCAATCAATCGTTTAAAGCTATTTGAGGGAGATAAAATAATACAATCTAGGTTTGGCCAATCAATTAGATTTAGTGGTTATAATAACACTAATAATGTTTTTTCACCAACTATTATTTTAAGAAATAGACAAAATGCAGAAACTTTATCAAGTTTAAAAGAGGGTGATTTAACTGAAGAAGAAGTAAATAAAGATGGTTCTATTATAGTATTATCAAGCGGTGATTATCAAATTCCATTTGTTGCAACAACTTCAATTTCACCATCAAAATTTTCATCATATCCAAATCCATTAAAGGGAGATGACCATTTGTTGATTAATAGTGGTAGAATTATCATTTCATCAAAAACAGCAGAAATGGTTTTTCATTCAAAGGCAGATTATGGATTTATTTCAGATGGAAAATTTTCTATTGATGGTGGTTTAGGTGCTGATTTAGATTTTGGTGATGATGTTAATATTACAACTGATAGAAATGGTTCTAATTTTTTAGTTAAAACGGGTGATGGTAAAATATTTTTAAATACCAACACTAATGGTAAATCACCAAATACTGGCAAATCATCAGAACCATTAGTTAGAGGCAATACTCTCAAAGAACTTTTAGAAACACTAATAGATTTAATAAAAGAACAAGTTTATAGAACTCCATCTGGTCCTACTGCTATTGGACCTGAAAACAAACCAGATTTTAATCAACTTAAAAGTAGATTATCTGAAATGTTATCTACTCAAAACTTTACCGAGTAATGTCATTAGAAGTTTTTAAACAGAATATGTTATCATATATGCAAAATCAAAATGGAATAAAATCCTACGAAGATTTTGCAAAAAAACTTACACAAGAATACGATGCTGCTTGTAAAAGAGGATTTGATACCGTAAATGGTATTGTTATTTCAAAGGGTAACACCGAATTAATGGAAACAATACTTAAAGGTGTTTTAGCCTCCGCACTTCAACAATCAAGTGGAGAACACCCTATTATAACAAATTTAGGTAAGGCGTTTGTTGGATATTGGACAGGAGCTCAAATGAGTCTTTCACCTCCACCAATTATACCGTCTCCTGGTGCAGTTCTTAATATATTACAAGTATCAAATACTATTGTAGATCCAGGTATATGGCAACCAACTGATAAACTTCAATTAAACGAAGTAGATGCAGCAAAAGACACGGTTCAAAATCTATACGATAAATTGGATTGGAGTAAAATACCATTGGATAAAAATAGTCCAGAAGTTCAAGAAATTATAAATCCTGATATAAACAAAATAAATCAAAAAATAAGACAAGAGGGTGCAACAAATGATTTAGGAAGGGCTGGTGCAACTCAATTAAATAATGTTGTAGCAGAAATAATTGATAACGCTTTATATGAACAAGGAATAATTAAATTATCTGATACTGATGGTAACTTAAAAAGTGGTTATAGAAATTTAGATGAACTTTTAAAAATTGCTGGAAGTTGGGCACCAAAGTTAGGAAAAAATCCAAGAGTAAAATATGAAAATTTAAAATCAGGTTATATTAAAGGTGTACATGGTTTATGTCCACAAGGTACTCAAGCAGTTGTTGTTGCTTTAACTGGTATTTCTGGTTTGGGAAGAATTAGTGGAAACGCCGATTGGTTTTCTTTTAAGAATCCAAGTACTGGGGGAGGTAGAAGTTCTTTTGCAAATACTATTGGTGGGAAAATATACTACAATGATAAAGTTAAAATATCTTTAGATTATTTTAATAATCCATCTCAATGGCAAGTCGGTGATGTTGTAGTTATGGGTTATACCGGTGGGAAACCTTATGGACACATACAAGTTTGGACTGGATGGGCGTGGGTAAGTGATTTTACTCAAAGACAAATACAAAAAAATAATGTAGATTTTCCATCTGTTGCATTATGGAGATTAAATCAAAATGGTAAAGAGGCAGTTCAATCTCAAAAAACAAAAGCGTAGAACAAATGGCTAAACCAACTGATAATAGTGAAATTTTTTTAGACCAATTAATTGGTTCTATACAAACACACTTACCTACAATTAAAGGTATATATGTCACTACATCTATGTATCCACCATTAATACCTGGACCAGGTATTGTATTTTGGAATGGTTATAGTATTCCGCCTACAAAACCAGGATCTCCATCAATAGAATCACCAACTACACAAGAAGTTAGTCAAGAAAGTTTTGAAGAATCAACGACTTTATCAACAGAGGAAGCAGCTGCAGCAGATTTTGCAACCGAAGCAGGATATGGAGGAACGGAAGCTTTAGCTATAGGCCTAACGGTAGGTAAACAAATTAGAGAAGGAAAATTATCTGTTTCAAATCTATCATCCGAAATCCCACAAAAAAAGAGAAGCTCTTCAGATACGAACCAACCAGAACCAGTATCGTCTGAACCTATAAGTGGGTGTGGTGATATAAAAAATTTACCAATTCCAAACGCTTTATTAGTAGAGGCTATGAAAAAATTTGGTATCATAACTCCAATACAAAGGGCACATTTTCTTGCTCAATGTGCACACGAAAGTGGTGGTTTTAAATGGGTAAGAGAATTTGCAAGTGGAGCCGCGTATGAGGGTCGAAAAGATTTAGGTAATACTGAACCTGGAGATGGTGTAAAGTTTAAGGGTAGAGGATATATACAATTAACTGGAAGAGCTAATTATACAAAATTTAAAGGTAGTATAAAAGATGATATTATAACTAATCCAATTTTGGTAGAGCAAACTTATGTTGCACAAAGTGCAACGTGGTTTTGGAAAACAAGAGATTTTAATTCAATAGCAGTAAATGATTCAGTTGAAACACTACAAAAGGTAACAAAAAGAGTAAATGGGGGTTATAATGGATATGAGGATAGAAGAAAATATTTTTGTGGATATTGGAAAAAACTACAAGAAAATCCAAATCTTTATACATAACCCCTAATTTAAAGGGGTTTTTTATTATAATACAAAATCCACCAATTCTATATTTATATTGGAATAAAGTATAATTTTATTATGGATACAAAAAAATTAGCAAAATTAATTAAATTAGTTGTTGAACAGGAGGTTAAAAAACAATTACCCCAACTAATTAAAGAAGAAATTGCAAAATCACAAAAAATTTCTTTAAAAGAATCTAAATCGGTTGAAATAGAAGATGACCCATTTGCACTTGCTGATAAGGTATTGCAAAGAGAAAGACAAAAATCAAACAAAGAGTTTAATCTTCCTCTAAATGAGAGTCAATCATATACTCAACCAAAAAAACAATTTACAAAAAATCCGGTGATAAATCAAATTTTAAATGAAACTAGACCATTTTCATCGGCTGAAAGAAATCCCGAAACAAAATCAGTTTTAGATAAATTTGTACAACAACCAATTAATGAAGGATATACAAATACTCACATACCAAATTATTTGGATGCTGAACCTAATATCGATGAAACGTTTTCAACAACATCAGTTTCTGCACAATTAGGTTTAGAATCAATGAGATCTCAAATGGCCTCAAAAATGGGATATGGGGATATGAATTCAACTGGTGTAATAAAAACTGGATTGGGTGTAAAAACAGGATTAGCTGGATTAGATAGAATATTAAATAGAGATAATTCCGAATTAGTAAAAAGATTTAAAAAATAATGAAGATACCTTTTGAAATTATATTAGTATTTGTAATTGGTTGTTCTTTTTTAGGATACGAATTAGTAAAGCATTTTAATAATTTAAGAAAAGGAAAGTGTGGTTGCAACAAATGTGGAGGTAAATAAAGATGGCGTATGTATTAGATAGAAAAGTTGTAAAAGATACCAAAGAATTTAACGATTACGCCTATGGTATAACTTTACCAATTCAAAGAGGTAATACTGGATATTTTAATCAGGCATTTTCTTCATTTGAACAGGCAAAATCTAATCTAAAAAATCTTTTACTTACAAAAAAAGGTGAAAGAATAATGCAACCAAATTTTGGTACTGGGTTACATGAATTACTTTTTGAACAATTGGATGATACATTTGAAACGAAATTAGAAGATACAATAACTAAAAATGTAAATTTTTGGTTACCATATATTAGCATTAAACAAATAGACGTTGAAATGACAGACGAAATGAAAGATAGAAATACGGCGAATATGAAAATAGAATTTACCGTTGGAAATCAAATAGAATTACAAGAAATAACATTTACAGTACAGGGGTAATTAAATGGCATTAAATAGTATAACAAAAAAAAGTAATCAAGGTAGGGATATTAAATATCTTAATAAAGATTTTGCATCTTTTAGACAAAACCTTATTGAGTATGCAAAAACATATTTTTCAAAAACATATTCCGATTTTAACGAATCTTCTCCTGGTATGATGTTTATAGAAATGGCATCATATATAGGTGATGTTCTTTCATATTATGTAGATGATTCATTAAAAGAATCATTGATGTTATATGCAGAAGATAAAGAAAATGTAATTGCTCTTGCAAGTTATTTAGGATATAAGCCTAAAGTAACTTCTCCTGCAGTTACTACCTTATCGGTATATCAATTAATTCCATCCAAAATTAATTCGACAGGTGCAAGTGGAGATGGAAGATTTGAGCCAGATCCATCATACTATCTTCGTATTAAAGAAGGTATGTTAGTTTCTGGCGTAGAAGGTGTAAAATTTAGAACAACTGAACTTTTGGATTTTAATGTTGATGAAAACAGAGAAATATCAGTTTATACGAGAGATACTAATGGTCCAGCCTTATATTTAGTTAAAAAATATGTGAATGCTATTTCAGCGGAAGTAAAATCTCAAACAATACAATTTTCATCACCAACATCATTTTCTAAAATAAATTTAGCAGATACAAATGTAATAGATGTTTATGATATAAGAGATAGTAATGGTAATAAATGGTACGAAGTTCCTTATTTAGCACAGGAAATGGTTTTTATTGATTATCCTAATTCTACACAAACTGATTATGATTTATCTCAATTCAAAGATTCTGTACCTAATATTTTAAAATTAATTAAAACATCTCGTAGATTTGTAAAACAAATTAATTCAGATAATACCACATCTATTGTATTTGGTGGTGGAACCGCAACATCAGATGAAACTCTTATACCAAATTTTAAAAATGTTGGTTTAGGATTAAATTCTTCAATTAGTAGATTGGGTTCATCTTTTGACCCTGCGAACTTTTTGAAAACACAAACATATGGTCAAGCTCCATCTAATACATCAATGACTGTTTCTTATTTAGTTGGTGGAGGTGTTCAATCAAATGTTCCTGCATCAGATTTAACAAAAATAGATAAAATTGAATTCGAAGAAGATATAATAACATTTACAGCTGAAGAATTAAGATTGTATAATTCAATGAAGGCTTCAGTTGCAGTAGAAAATGAAGTACCTGCTACTGGAGGTAGGGGTGCTGAAACAATAGAAGAAATAAGAGAGAATTCACTAGCTAATTTTGGTTCTCAAAACAGAGCAGTGACAAGAAAGGATTATCAAGTTAGAGCACTTTCTCTTCCACCAAAATATGGTGGAATAGCAAAAGCATATTGTGCACCTGATGGGGAATTGGATAATAATTCACCGGCATCTTTATTAGCAAATCCTGATTCATTAGATGAATTTACAGGATTAGTTACCAATTTAAAAAATAAAAATTTGACAGAACAACAAATAAAAGAAGAAATTCAAAAATTTTTGATTGGTAAAAAGAATAATTTAGCTGAAAAAAATAATCCATTTGCAATAAATTTGTATGTTCTTTCTTATAATTCAAATAAAAATTTAACAAGTCTTAATAGGGCTGTAAAAGAAAATTTAAAAACGTATTTAAATGAGTATCGTTTACTAACTGATGGTGTAAACCTTTTAGATGGCTTTATAATTAATATAGGAGTAGATTTTGAAATAAGAGTATATGGTGGATATAATAAGAGAGAAGTATTAACTAGATGTATTAGTGAATTAAAAGAATATTTTAGTATTGATAATTGGACATTTAATATGGCAATTAATATTTCGGAAGTTGAATTATTAATTGCGGGTGTAGAAGGAGTTCAATCAGTACCTAAATGCGAAATCGTAAATAAATGTTCTGGAAGTTATTCAAAACACTCTTATAATATACAGGCCGCAACTAAAGGAAAAATGGTCTATCCTTCTTTAGATCCATCAGTATTTGAAATTAAGTTTCCAAATAGAGATATTAAGGGGAGGGCTATCTAATGTATCAATTTATAACCGCATCAAAAGATGCAAGCATTTATTTACAACAACCTAACCAAAATACTGGATTAGATGAAATATTAGAAGTTTCTAAAACATACTATGGAAACTTAAAAGATGTTGTCAGAGCAATAATCAAATTTGATACAAATGATTTGTCCTCATCTATATCTACTGGTGATATTACTATGAGTTCTGCTCATTTTATTCTAAAAGAATGTGAATCATCTGAAATACCAATTGAATATAGTATATATGTTTATCCTGTATCACAATCATGGGAAATGGGTATTGGAACTCGATTTGATGAAATATCGACAGATGGTGTAACATGGAATCACAAAGCTACATCTACAAATTGGTTAGGTGCGGATTCTTTATCATTAGATTCTTCTGGATCATTTAATGGTAAAGGTGGTACTTGGTACACTTCATCAGAGTGTTCTCAATCTTTTGATTATGAAACATCAGATTTAGATGTAGATGTTAAACCAATTTTTGAGCAATGGTTAAGTGGTTCAATACCAAACAATGGATTTATTTTAAAATTTGATTCATCATTAGAAAACGATACAATTGATTACGGTCAACTTAAATTCTTTTCAAAAGAAACAAATACAATTTATCAACCAAAAATAAGAATTGGTTGGGACGATTCATTATTTATAACAGGTTCTCTAACAGAATTAACAAGTGATGATATTCATGTAACATTTAAAAAATTAAAAACAAAATATAAAGTTGGAAGTGAGCCTGAAATAAAGGTATTTGGAAGAGAAAAATATCCACTCAAAACCTACACAAATCTTTATGCATATAATGATGTAAAATACTTACCATCAACAACTTATTATCAAATAAAAGATGTAGTTACAGATGAAATTATACTTCCATTTAGTGAATATTCTAAAGTAAGTTGTAATTCATCTGGAAATTATTTTAAAATAAATCTTTCTAATTGGGAAACTAATAGAGAATATTATATTGAAATAAAAGTTGAAAGAGATGGTGAAGTAGAATACTTTTCTGATAAAGATTTAACATTTGTAGTAGAAAAATAAAATGGCATTAGATAACGAATTTATATTATCTGAATTAATAGTTAGTGGCTCATCAGCATTAAGACAAACTAAAGATTCTAGTGGCAATATTGTAGTTAATACAAGAATTGATACTGATGGTGAATCATTTGGATATGTTGAAAGACCTATATACAATGAGAAGCAAGTAAAAAAGGCAGTTGATACAATTGTAGATGAACTTATTGGGCCAAAACAAAAAGATACACCCGCTGTTGTTTTAAAAACTATATATGATGATTTAAGAGAACAATATAATGAAGCTCTTAAAACAATTAAGGATTTACAAAAAGAACTAAATGATGCATTACAACAAATTGAAGCACTTAATATTGTAATAGATGATTTAAATGTAAAATTAGATTTAGAAAAATTATTACGAGCTAATGCTGAAACTGAAAGAGATGTTGCAAATGAAAAGTATGTATCGACAGTATTAGATACTCAAACTGCATTTTCAAAAGGAATTAAAGAAGGAATTGAAAGAGTTTCTATTGAAGCACAAGTTAGTGGTTTACTTTCTGAAAAGGAAGCGTTTATTGAATTTACCAAAAATGCACAAATACAAATTACGAACGCAAATAACCAAATTATAAATTTGGGAAATCAGTTAAATGATGCATTTGCTCAATTAGCAAAAGCACAGGGTGAAGCTATATCAGCACAAAATCAAGCGGCAGCCTCAAACGCACAAACACAAGTTGCTGCCGCATCAGCCAATAATAAGAAAAAAGGAACTATAATTTGTACAGAAATGTATAATCAAAATTTGATGCCTAAATTTATATTTGATGCTGATAAAAGGTTTGGTTACCGTATGTATAAAAACAACAGAGAACTTTTAGAGGGTTATTGGATTTGGGCAACTCCTGTTGTGGAGTGGTTAAAACAAAATCCAAAAGGTTCAAAATTATTTTATAACATAATTGTAAAACATTGGTCAGAACACATGGCATATAGTGTAGATGTATTACCAAAAGATAATTTATTTGGAAAAATAATTCACAATATAGGAATTAAGTTTACAAAATTAGTTTATTTATATTATAAGAATAGATTACAAAAACTAAATTACCAATGGCAATAAAGGGATTCAAAGAAATAGTTGATAAAAAGGGATACAAAGTAAATTCCAAAGATAGAACCATTTTTGAAAGAGAAATTGGTAAAGCTTACTTTGGTATGGGTGTATCTGATATGATTGAATTTATACTTTATGATTTAAGTGATAATCAATTACCTCAAGGTGAAGAAGAATCATTAGTAAGATATATACCTTTGGATAATGAAAATATTAGAAAATATTTTCTTATTACTAATAATAAACAAAACAAAAGACTAAATGGTGCAGATGAATATATCATAGATATTGAAAAATTGATAACTGAAGCAGGTTATTCAAATGGTATATTTAAAACACAAGTAACATTATTAAATAAAAGAGTTGGTTCTGAAAATATATCTAAAGATAAACTTTGGATACATGAAATATCACCATCGAGAACGGAGGTAAGAGTTCTTCCATTAGAAACAAAAGATGAAAAAGTTTATGAAGATTTACAAAATAGATTAGATATTATTCTAAATCAAAAACAATTTAGAGATGATACAATTTACTTTGTAAAATCTATGATTGAATCAATAAAAGTTGAAGAAGTTCTTAAATCTTTTTTATTATTAAATGGTAATGTAACAATTGGTGAAAATTATATAAAATTAATAAAAAAAGAATTTAAAATAAATGATTGGGAACTTTTTATTAATAGTATAAAAGAAAAATTAATAGAAGGTGCTCAATATTTCGTTGAGAATAGAAATTGGGATATATCATCTGTAAATTATGGTAAACCATTAAGTACCAAAATTGATTTAGAATTGAGTGTTGATAAAATAGTAGAAACATTAAATTCAATTTTAATTAAAATTATAGATAAATTTTTACCAAAACAAAGTATTCAAGATGAAAATATTTTAACTATTGATGAACAAAAAACTTTAGATGAAACAACCAAAATTATAAAAACATTGACATCGAATACAAAATATGATACTGATAGTTTATCAAATAAACAACCAATAGTAAGAGGTTGTACTGATAAATCGGCATTAAATTATAATCCATTAGCAGTGGAAGATGATGGTAGTTGTATATACTTACCAATACCACTAAAAAAAGAAACTCCGGATCCTAATCCAAAAAAGAAATTACCACCACCTCCACAAATTAATGAGCCAAAAATTAAAGAGTATCAAACAATTACCAAAAAGTGGTATGGTTGTGCACCAATAACAATTGTAAATTTTCAAGACAAGTATGGAAATACTAATCAAACTAAAATTTATGAAAATGCTAATCAATTATTAACCTATATAGACGGATCATTAAAATTTGATGGTGATATTAGAGAAACTCCTAAACAAAATACTAACTTACCACAAAAACCAAACAATGAAACACCTGAAATAGTGATTAGTGGAATTGGTGGTTCTGGCGGAGGAATGGGTAGTAGTGGTGAATTAATCACAAGAGAATACGGTGTTAATACTAATGTGGAAAGAGTTGTTGAAGGAAATTTAGTAGATAGACGAAACACCAAATAAAAATATTTATTTTAAATGGCACAATATCAATTTAATTCAGAACTTTTAAATTTACCATCAAATGATACAAATTCTTTTGATCAAAGTGGTGCTGGTGTAATTATTGGCGGTGGAGTGGGTGCTTCAACTCCAATACCTATGCCAACGTGTAGAACTATTTCTTTTAATTTAAATTCATCACCAGCTGGTGCAAGTATTTTTGTTGATGAAATAGATACAAAATTTACTACACCGCATACTTTACAATTTAAAGAAACTGAATTACTAACACCAAAAGTAATAACTGTTAAAACACCTAATAGAACATCAAATGAAAATTACGTTATTTCAGCTGAATTAGTAGAACAAAATTTTGGTGGTAAAGGTGGTAGTGGCGATGGTGCAGGAGGTAGTGGCGGTGGAGGTGGAGGAATAGGTAGTAGTGGTGAATTAATCACAAGAGAATTTAATGTTAATACTAATGTGGAAAGAGTTGTTGACGGAAATTTAGTAGATAGACGAAATATCAAATAAGATAAAGTGGCACAATATAAAATAAAAATATTAAAAGTAGATACTTCAAACGAAGTACGTTCAGATTTTGGAACAATAAATCCAACAGATGTTGCCGCAATAAGCATACCGTTTACTTTTAAACCAATTCAAGTTGTAGGAGGTCAACAACCTTCAGTTCCAACATCAATAATAAATGTAACTGCAGACGTTCACAAATCAAACATTTTATCTTATAAAACTTCTGATGGTCAATCTGGATTTGTAAATGGAGATTTAAATTTAGAAGTATTATTAATTGGTAATTCGAATTATATTGAATTTATTGGAGATAAAAATGAAAAATACTTTTTTCAAGCTAAAGTAACGAACTCTTCAAACGCAAAACAAAATAAAACTTATGAATCGTCAGATTTTAAGTTAGAAGTTGCAAATGAAAAAATAAGTATTTCATTAGTAACAAGTAAAAATAATGCTCCAGCCTTAAAAGATGCACCAAAAATCAAAGTATTAAATGAATCGTATACTTGGAATATAAACGATGATAAAAATTTAGAAATATCTTATAAAACAAGTTTTGCAGATTATGTACAGTTGGCATTAGGAAAAATTCAAAGAAAGATTGATTCTAATGGGGTATTAAAACTTTCAAAATCAGATTTTACTAATGGTATAGGTAATTACACTTTATACCTACAACCTGTTTCTAATATAAATGGAAGTGGAGAATTAAAAAAACTATCTATTAATGTAATTAGTAAATCTTTTTTACCAGGACCAGATATTACGAATATATCATATCCATCGATAATTAAAGGTAAAGATTTTGCAGGTTTAAATGTTGAATTTGATATTTCATATCAATCAATTTATACAAATTACGTTGAAATTTATGTAGGTAAAAAAGATAAAGAATTTGCATTAGGTAAGTTTTCAAATAGTGGTTTAGCAACATTTAATGTAGCAGATATAATTAAAAAATCAAAAAAGAATTATAATGAAGATACTGATAATATACAATTTAGTTTATTATTAATTCCATATAATATTGAAGGAGATTCTTTAACAGAAGGTAACACAGAAGAAATTTCTATTCTTTTTGATAAAGGTGATTTAAAACTTAATAGAGGTAAAGTTGTAAGTGATATTAGAGAAGCTTTTAATAGAAATTTAAAAACACAAATTTTTAAAGATGAAATTTCAAATTTACTTACTCATTTTGCTCATTTTGGAAACGGAGATAATAAATTAATTGCAACATGGGCAGTTGATACTGAAACATTTTCTGAATATGAAGAAGGATTTAATGAAAATGGAGAACGATTTAAAAGAAAAACAAATAACCCAAAATCTCTAGTTCTTAAATTATATGAACCATTACCAACATCAGTAGAATTAAATCAAACTCTTTGGATTTCAAAAATTCAATCGATTCCGGTAATTGAACAAATTACAATTGTTGGAGATGTTTTAAAAGATTGTACTCAACTAACACCAAACTTTAGCGTAAATATTGGTGATGAAATTGGTTATCAAATATTAAATGATTTGATAGCAAGTGGTTCTACTACATCAAATGATTTAGTAAAAACTTATTTATCATCATCAGATTTTTCATTAGATAATTTAGATTTTCAATTTACAAAATACTCTGAAGTAGTTGATGGTTATTTAATTGTTGAAGGCTCAAAAGAATATTGCTGGAGTAATTTTGTAAAATATTCATCCGCATCTGAAAGGGTTGAAAATTTTTATTATAAAATAAAATTATTAGAATTTTATAATTCAAAATATAATAATCTTACTTCAGGAAGCACGTGGACTGGTTCAGTATCAGTTCTTAATGAAGCAAATAGGGTACAACAACAAATTAATCAATTAAAAAATAGTTTTGATTCATTTGAAAAATGGTTATTTGAATCATCTTCAGAAGATGGATTTACATATCCAAAACTTAATAATACAGGAAGTTTTTTAAATCCAACTGGATCAGATGGTCTATTTTGGTATAATAGTACATTTGCATCTGCCAGTTTATATGATACTAACAATAAATCAAATTTAGTAAATAATTTACCTGATCACATTCAAAATGATGAAGACGGTCAAGAATTTATTTTATTCTTTCATATGCTTGGACAACACTTTGATATAGTGTGGTCATATATTAACGGATTACAATATTCAAAAAAATTAGAACAAAAATACGAAATTGGAATAAAAGATGATTTGGTATATCATATGCTTGAATCATTAGGTTATAATGCTGATATGGGAGTAAAATCTCAATTCCTTTGGGAATACGCATTTGGTAAACATAGTGATGGAACACAAATTTCATCAATGAGTGGTAAAGATAGACAAAATGAAATTTGGAGAAGATTATTAAATAATTTACCATATCTTAATAAACACAAAGGTACTAAAAGAGCATTACACGCTGCAATGGCGTGTTATGGTATTCCTGCTTCATTATTAACTGTAATGGAGTTTGGTGGTCCGCAAGATCCACAACTAAATGGTACAACTAAATTTACATTTGAAGATAGAACTGCAGCACTTAATTTATCTGGTTCAAATAATGTTACATTAGATTGGAAATCTTATGATGATGATTTTCCAAATTCTGTACAATTTAGAATTAATACAATTACAAAACAAAATCAAGTAATTGCAGAAGTTCAAGATGGTTGGAAATTGGAAATTATTAGTGGTTCTAACTATTTAGGTAAAGTTAAATTTAGTATAAGTGCAAGTAATAATTTAGTAACTTCATCAACTGACGATGTACCAATTTTTTATGATGATTATTATACAATTACATTAAATAAAATAATATCCGCTGGATATGATGTGTTTAACGTATATGTAAAAGAAGGATTTAATGGAAGAATAAGAAATTACGGCTCATCAGAATTATCAACCAATGGTCCAACCTCTTGGAAGAGCGGTTCAGAATTAGTAATAGGTGGAGCCCAACCATATTTTACTGGTTCTATTGATGAATTTAGATTATGGAAAACTGCATTATCTGAATCTAGAATTGAAAATCATTCATTAATTCCTGATGCAATAGATGGAAATCATGTATCTGCTTCAACTGTTGATTTAATTTTTAGAAATGATTTTGAATATCCGAAAAATCGTGGTGTAGATGTTGATATTAAGAATGTTGCATACATTCAATCATACCAAACATCTTCAATTGCAAATGGATTTACATCAATAACAACATATCCATATAATTACACTCCATACGATAGAAATGTAACTGCAACAGTACCACAAACTGGATTTAACTTTGGAAATAAATTTAGATTTGAAAAACAATATGATAGATTAGGAAATGAGATTACATCGGATTCTGTAATAAATTCTGAAGATGGTTTATCTTTGGATTATAAATCTCGTTCAACAAAAAAATCATTTGATACCGCTCCAATTGATACGGATAGATTAGGATTATTCTTTTCTCCTATAAAAGAAATTAATATGGATATTCTTAAATCATTGGGTAATTTCAATATTGATGATTATATAGGAAATCCATCAGATGAATACAATTATGAATATTCTGATTTAAAAAGATTAAGAAATTATTATTTTAAAAGATTTGAATTAAATTTTAACGAATATGTTCAACTTGTAAGATATATTGATAAATCATTATTTGATACTTTGGAATCTTTAGTTCCAGCGAGAGCAAAAGTTTCATCTGGTTTATTAATTGAACCACATATTTTAGAAAGAAGTAAAGTTAAATGGAAAAAGCCAGATGGTACAATAAATAATTTTGATGCCTTAATTAACACCGAAGAAGATAGAAATATAGTTGGTATTAATGAAGGAAAAGAATCTTTAATTTCAGCAACTGAAAATATTTTATTTGATGTAACAAATCCTCAATATGAAGGAAAAATTGTAAATACAACAATAACAAATATTGAAGGTTCTACTGCAAATTATACTGGAATTCATTCTATAAATGATACGTCTGTTCAATACGGATTTATAACAGTAAATTCTGGATCTGATATGGGTGGTATTTCTATTGTAGTGGATGCTGAATTAGGTGCATCATTGGTTGGACAGTATGATTCAAGTCAATTTATTCAAGTAAATAATGAGCCCAATTCTTTAAGTTCAAAGGGGTTTGGTTTATTTGGTAGTGGTTCTCATACAATAAGAACTTATATTGATAATTTTGGAAATACAATTAGAGAAAGAGTAAAGGTATTTAAAATTAAAGAAAGTTATACTGAAAAAGTTCCAACTATAAGTGGAAGTGAAGGTGGTAGTTATTACAGATTATCTGTTCCTGTTTTTGAAAACATTACAAAATTTAAAACAAAAGTAACAATATTACCACTTACAGGTTCCGATGGAAATCCAACAAATAATCCATCAGTACAAGGTAATATCGTTGAAGTTACTCCACTTAATGGATATTTTGTAACACATTATAGAAATGTGGGTGACTTAACAACTGGATTAGAAAATTCATATTTTAATGGTTCAAAACAAACATCTCAAACTACAATAGATGGTGGTTCACCTGTTGTAACATTCACAACTAACCCTAACACATTGAGAGTTTCTGATACTGGTCGTGGTAGTGGAGAACCAATATTGATAGTAGAGTAATATTTATTAATACAAAATTAAAAAATACTTATATTTATATACTGAAAGTAAAAAGGAAAAATAAACTATGGCATATTTAGATAATTCAGAAATTACAGTCGATGCTATTCTTACCAAAAAAGGTAGAGAAAAATTAGCAACTGGAGAAGGATTAAACATTACAAAATTCGCATTAGGTGATGATGAAATTGATTACACCTTATACGAACCGGCACACCCAAAAGGTTCTGCATATTATGATGCAGCTATTTTGGGAATTCCTGTAACCGAAGCATCTCCTGATGAAACACAAGTGTTAAGATACAAATTAGTTACCTTACCAAAAGGTACAGTTAAAATTCCAAAAGTCGAATTTGGTGTTCCATCAATTTCTGTAAATCAAAATTCAGGTCAAGTTGCACTTACACCAACAACATCTCCTTCTGGAAATACTCAAGCTGGATATACATTAGTACTTGCTAACAAAAACGCAGGTTCTATTGTTGGTAGTGGTTTAGCAGCAGGTAGCGGTACTGTACCAGTATTTTTAGGTGATGAAATTACAACAACAGCGGCTGTGGAAAGAGGAATATCATTTACTTTCATTCCAAATCCAAATATTACAACAACAATTAAGACAACAATAACGGTGTATGGTAACGAAACTGGAGGATCACAATCAATTCCAGTGACAGTTACTTATGTACAACCAACATAATAAAACGGAGAAAATAAAGATATGGCACAAATTACAGGACAAGCTGGTGTAAACTTAACCCAAGAATTAACCGCGTATTTAAACGCACAACAAGGTAGTTTAACATCTGAGCAATTATCAACAATTATCAACCAATACTTAACTGGTGGTGATAAGTTAGGTGCTCAAGGCGGAAACATTAATACTGGTATTTACAAAAGATTTGGTGAATTTGATCAAGTGACTGGCAAAGTAGAAATTGTAACTACTGGTATGTGGAGTGGTGATACTGGAAGTTTAAATTCATATTTTACAGCTTCTTCAACTGAAGGTTTAGCAACTCAAACATCAGATTCAAAAAATTATTATGTTAATGTTTATAATCTAAATCCAGCATCATCTTCAGCTGCAGCTGTTCAGTTTGCAATTGCCTACGGCCATAAATTTGCAAGTGGTTCAGTAGATTTGGATACAAATAATGATTCAAAATTAGCAACTAAAGCTACTTACGCACAATATCGTTCTATATTATTAGAACAAGATGATGAATACTTTACATTCTATTCTTCATCTGCAGGAAACGTACATGATTCAAATGATATTTATGTAATTAATGTTGCGAGAGCAAGATATAAAGAAAAAATGGATGCTGGTAACTGGGAACTTTCAATTAGTGGTTCAACTCGTACCAGTACACTTATTGATGATAGTGGTAAGAAATTTTCTGATTCAGTTGGTAAAGCTGGAAGAGTATTCTTTGTAGGTTCTGGATCTCTTAATTTAGGACAAGATTCAGAAGCTAGTCTAAATTCACTAACCGCATCTAATGGTCAAGGATTAGGATTATTCTATCCAGATCAAGGTTTAATTGTATTGAATCCACAAGCAATTCATGATTTAATTGGTAACTCAACAGATAGTGGTTCAAACGATAATAAAGGATTGTATTTGGGAACTGATTACGAAGGACAAAACCATTTCTTATTGTATAACGCGATTAGAAAAGGTGCTGACTTTGAAGCAAGAAGAACTGAAAATGTATCTACATCTCATTATTTTGTAAGAGCAACAAATAGAGAATTTAATTTCTCCAATAACCCAACATTTGTAACTGGTTCTGATGGAACTTTTGCAGAATCTACTTTTGAAAGAGACCCTAAAACTTTCATTACTACAATTGGTTTATACAATGATGCAAATGAAATGATTGCAGTTGCAAAAACTTCACAACCTATTCCTAAATCATTTGATAAGGAAATTCTTATAAAGGTTAAATTAGATTTCTAAAATAAATTTTAAGAACCCCACTTCGGTGGGGTTTTTTGATTTAATATATTTATATTAAGTTAAGTAGATATGTTAAAGACAATACCAAAATCAAGTATTTCACAAAGAAAATTTCAAGTTTACAAACTATGGAATGTTTCTGAATCACAATATCCAGCCACCGAAACAAGTGGTTCGGATTCCCTATATCGATCAATTAGAAACAAATATCACTCCCAAACTGATGGTAATTTAGTAAATATATTTGGTTCAATTAAAAATCCAGCTCAATTTGCAACGGAAAGGTCTTTACCGTCAACAATTAATGTAATTGATATACCACAAAACAAAATTGGTGAACGAATTAAACCAAAATCAATTATTTTGAATACATCCGATGGTTCTGAATATAATGATGATGGATTCGGTAATATTGTAAATCCATCACCAACTTATGAATTAGTTAGTGTCAATTATGAAAATGAAACATTAATAATAAAAAATGAGGGTATCGATACAGAAATTACATTAGTAAATGAAACTGATTTTGAAGATGGTGAAATTACTTTATTGTATAATAGTGATACTGATACATATAATTTAGTACAAATAGATTTAGAATTAGGAATAATAACATTTGCACAAACATTAGATTTTAATGGATTATCTATCGGAAATATAAAATATGGAAACGTCTTTTATTCAGATGGTATTTTAGTTTTGGATACAACGTTAGGAGTTAATACATACACATTAGAATATCGTTCCACACAAACTATATATGAAAATGAAATTTTAATTACTGCAAAAGCGGGAGAATTTAATTATTCTCAAAACCCATCTGCTGTAAATGTTTTATTAAGTGGGTCATATGAATTTGAAACAACCAAAATTACAAATTCAAGTCCTTCTAAAACAGTCAAAATTAAAGAAATTTTAGATATAGAAAGAAAAAATTATTACAGCGGGTCAGTTGGTTCAATTAGTGGAAGTTGGGATGATTATTTTAATTCATCATCAATTGACCCAACTGGTTCTTACTTAACAACGTATATAACAACAATTGGTTTATATGATGATAATGGTGATATGGTGGCTGTAGCAAAATTACCAAAACCAGTCAAAAATCTACCAGATTATGATATAAATTTTTTAATTCGTTTTGATACTTAATAATATTTATAATAAAGGAGACAATATGTACGAAATTCAAAATTATTTAGGCGTTAAACTTTGTGAAGTAGCAAAAGAGGAATTAGATAATCTTCTGATTAATGCTGAGCAAGATCATTTAAATTATTTTCAATATGATGCCATAGAGGAAAATGATTTAGTAAAAAAATGGGAATTAGAGGATTCTATTGATAATAAAACAAATTATAGAATTTACAAATATATAGGATAGGAAAAAATGGCAAATATACAAGATTTATATAAAAAATCAGAATTTAGTAAACTACCTTCAAAAAAAGATAGAACACCGATTTCATCAGGAGATTTTGATGTAAAAAAACTATCAATAAGCACAGAGAAATTAGAAAAGGCTAGAGGTGGTAAATTGAATGAAAAAAAATATTCTGATACTGTAAAAAAATAAAAAATTAGTTTTGGCTCTACTTATTAATCGTGCTAAAAAGTGGGCATACATACATATTCCTAAAACAGGTGGCACATCAATATCATCCTTATTATTAAAAATACCCAATACTGAAATTGTAAATTCTCATGGTTCTTTGAATGAATTAAAAGAAGTAGATGGTTATTTTATTTTTTCTTTTGTAAGAAACCCTTTTACACGATTGGCTTCTTGGTATGAACACTACAAAAAAAATAACAATTATACTCAATCATTTTTGTATTTTATACAACAAATAAATCCATTAGATTTTGTTTTTTATTCACAGGAGTATTTTTTAAAACATGGAGAAACAAAAGAAAAAAAAGTTTCTTTTATTGGAAAATACGAAAATTTTGAAAATGATTTAAGATATGTATTTAAAATAATTGGAGAAAATTTAGAAAAAATACCAAAATTAAATACAAACAAATATATTGAAAAACATCCTAATTTAAATACAGATAAATTATATAAAGGATATTTCAAAAATAATTATATAAAAGATTGGACAATAAAAAAATACAAAAACGATTTTTTAATTTTTGGTTATGATTTGGAAATATAAAGAAAAAGAGATATTATCTTTAGATGATATGCCAGAAGAAACTTATGGATTTATTTACAAAATAAGTAATAAAATCACTAGTCAATATTATATAGGAAAAAAACAAGTTGTTTCTGTTAGAAAAAAGAACTTTAGTAAAAAGAAACTATCTACTATAACTGATAAAAGGGTTAAGAAGTATGAAATGGTTTCAAAAGAATCTGATTGGAAAACATATCGCTCATCAAATTCAGTTGTAAAAAATTGGAATGAGGATGAAATTCAATTGGAAATTTTACGTTTTTGTAAATCAAAAAAATCTCTTACCTATTACGAATTGCATGAACAATTCTATTATAATGTTCTTGCAGATACAAATTCACTTAACGATAACCTTATTGGAAAATTTTTTAGAAAAGACCTATTTTAGAGGAAAATATTTGGTATTTTCAAAAATAAATCGTATATTTGTGTAAGAAATAGTGTAATATGCTTTCTCAAAGAGATAAGATTACTATAATTGGTATTTTGGATGAAGTATTAGGGACGGGTTCATCCTTAAAAGGAAATGAACAAGCACACCATTGTCCATTCTGCCACCATCATAAAAAGAAACTACAAATCAATTTAGAAACCCAAAAATGGCATTGTTGGGTATGTGATGCAAAGGGTAAACGAATTTCATCTTTATTAAAAAAATTACATACTGATTCTAAAAAATTACAAAAATTATATGAAATTTATGGTAATGATTATGTAACCTATTCCAAAGAACCAGAAGAAGATGTTATTGAATTACGTCTTCCATCCGAATTTAAATCTTTATCAGTTGAACCAAAGAGTGTAAATCCAACTTATAAAAAGGTTTTACATTATGCAAAATTAAGAAATATTACAAAGGAAGATATTGTTAAGTATAATATTGGTTATTGTGATTCTGGATTATATGCAGGTAGAATTATAATTCCATCATATGATTCAGATAATAAATTAAATTATTTTATAGCACGTTCTGTATTTGAAGAGGAAAAATTTAAATATAAAAACCCACCGGTTTCTAAAAATGTTATTATGTTTGAAAACCAAATAAATTGGAATGAACCAATAACAATTGTTGAGGGTGTTTTTGATGCAATGGCCATAAAAAGAAATTCAATTCCTATTTTAGGAAAATTTTTTCCTAAAAAACTAATAAATACTATATATGATAAGGGTGTAAAAAATATTAATATCTTACTAGATATTGATGCACAAAATGAAGCACTAGCTTATGTTGTTCAATTAAGTAATCAAGGTATAAATGTAAGAAATATAATTCCATCTGAAAAAGATGCAGGAGAAATGGGATTTATAAAAGTAAATCAAATTTTAAAAAATTCAAAAGAAACTGGTTTTAGTGATATAATTAAGCAAAAATTATTTAATTTATGATTCACATCATACAACATCATATAGGAAAGGGTTCGTATGCTGGTTGGTACGAATTATTTAAATTTAATGAACCTGTAAAGTATTATGCATTTGATAATAAAGATATAATAGAAGGTAAACGTTTAGGTAATCCACCATATATAGAAATATTTGAAAAACAAATTGAGGAAATAAATCCTCAAGTTGGCGATTATGTTTTTTTTGATGCCTATTATATACTTGATAATTGTTCATTAATTTTATCTGATAAAGGGATTTTTAATTACATTGAATATATTGAAAAAATATCAAAAAAACACAATAATTGTAAATTGGTATTATTTGATACGGATAATCAATTAGAATATCAAGATACAAAAAGATTTACCGTATTTTCAAATAAATTTGTTATTGATGAATCTTATGATAGCTATAATTTAAATTGTAACTATTACAAATATAGACTTACATATCAAAACTATTTACCGTATTTAAATTGGTTTGTGAATCAATTTGAAAATAATGTTCGTCAAAAAAAGATGAATATGATAATCGGTGCAGATAAAAAATTTAGATTAGAAGTATTTAGATACGCATACAGAATAGGATTAGATAAAGATTCATGGATGGGATATAGTGGGTTTTCAAAAGCATATAATGATTCAGAATTAAGTGAAGATTTACTGCAATGGAAAAAAGAAAAACTACCCGTTATATTAGATACAACAATGGAATTTAGTAATCTTGGTTCGGTGAATGTAGAAATGCCTCCATTACCAATTACTTCCACATCATATGTAAGTGCAATTTGTGAAACTCAAATATTTGTTGGTAATATGGTTCACATAAGTGAAAAGACATACAATCCATTTTTATCTAAAAATATTCCACTTATTTTAGGTAGTTCAAAACTTAATACTTACTTAAAAAATCACGGCTATTGGTTGGCTGATGATATATTTGACATATCTGAAAAAAAAGATTATAGAAGCATCATTGAACAATTTTGTAGAAATTTAGACGTTATAAACAATATGAGTTTTGATGAATTGTATAACTATTACCAAAAAAATTTAGGAAAAATAAATGGTAACCACCATAGACTTATTAAAAATTCTTTTTTATTTGAAAAGTCTAATTATAAAAGACACATTACATGCGTATAAACAAAATTTATCACATTGCGGATTTACATATTCGTAACTTACAAAGACACAAAGAGTACCGATTAATTTTTAATAAGTTTTTAGAATCGGTTAAAAGCGATAATATTAAGGATTCTATAATTTATATTGGTGGCGATATTGCACACGCTAAAACTGAAATGTCTCCTGAATTGGTTCAGGAAATCAGTTGGTTTTTAACAGAATGTGCAAAATTGAGAGAAGTGATAATTATTACTGGAAATCACGATTGTAACCTAAACAACCAACACCGACTAGATGTTCTCACGCCTATTATCGATAATCTTAATAATCCTCGTATTCATTACCTTCGTGATACTGATGTTTACAATATTCACAATCTTACTTTTGTTGTTTATTCCATATTGGATAAAAAAGAGAATTGGCCGAAAGGTGAAAACGTTACTGGCGAAAATAAAATCTGTCTTTTTCATGGGCCTATAAATCGGGCACAAACTGATATAGGATACACCGTATCTTCTAATTCATTCACCATTGATATGTTTGATGGGTTTGATATGGTATTAATGGGCGATATTCACAAACGCCAAACATTTGGTAAAGGATATGAGCACGTTGCTTATGCAGGTTCTATGGTTCAACAAAATCATGGTGAAATGTTGGAAAATCATGGATACCTTTTATGGGATGTTCCAACTAGAACATTTACCGAACACCATATTCACAACGATTATGGATTTCTTACAATAGATGTTGTAGATGGAAAGATACCACAATGGGTATATGATGAAGTTAATACCAAACTTCCTAAACACCCTCGTTTAAGATTAAGATTTACAAGTACTGAAGCTTCTGATATGAAACTTCGTATTACTGAATTAAAAAAGATGTTTAATGTAGATGAGGTAACGGTGACCCGTACCGATACTATTGGCCAATTAAAAACAAATACCAAAATTAATAAAAATATTGTTGGTAACGTAAAGGATGAAACATTCCAAAACTCATTAATTAAAGATTATCTTGAAAGACAATATCTTCTTACTGATGATGAGTTGGATAAGATTGGTGAAATAAACAAAGAGTTAAATTCAAAAGTAAATCATGAGGATTTGGCTGAAAATATAATTTGGTATCCAAAGAAATTAGAGTTCTCAAATATGTTCTCCTATGGTGAAGGAAACCTTGTCAGATTTGAAAGAGCAAATGGTATCGTAGGACTTTTCGCACCAAATGCTAGTGGTAAATCTTCTTTATTTGATGCCTTAGCATTTTGTATCTTTGATAAAACATCAAGGACTTCAATAGCTAAAAATATCCTAAATAATCGTAAAGAACACTTCTATTGTAAGTTTAACTTTGAAGTAGATGGTGTAGATTATTTTATTGAAAGAAGGGCAAAATATGTTCGTAAAGGTAATGCTGTAAAGGTTGATGTAGACTTTTGGAAAGAAGATGGTGGTGTGACCGAATCCCTCAACGGTGAACAAAGAAAGGATACTAATCGAAATATTGAGAGGTATTTGGGCAAGTTTGAGGACTTCGTTCTTACATCACTTTCACTACAAGGAAATAATGCACTCTTCATTGATAAATCACAATCCGAAAGAAAAGAGATTCTTTCACAATTCATTGGAGTTGATATATTTGATAAGTTGTACACCCTTGCATCGGATGAGAATAGAGAAAATGCTACACTAATCAAAAAATTCAAGAATGACGATTTTACGACAAAATTGGCCGACATTGAAACAAAATTAAAGGCTGATAAATCTGAATTCAAACTTGCACAAATTGAACAATCATCTCTAAAAGAAACCGAAGATAGATATAATAAGGAGTTAATACGTTTAAATGGTAAAATTGTTAAACTAAACGCAGATAGTGGGGTTTCTATTGATGAATTGGAATCTAAATTGGTTTCATTAGAAAAAAAACACGCGGATTTATTGGAAGAGAAAAAAACCATTGAATCCAAAATAGATGAGAAAGAGGGACAACAATTAGAAATTGAATCAGTAATTGATAGATTTGATGAAGAGGAATTAGAAGTTAAAAATAAAGAATTAATTTTTACAAAAAAACATAAAGGTGATTTATCTATAATTGTAGAAAAAAATGAAATAAAATTAGATTCTCTTATAGATAGAAAAGAACATTTAGATTCTCACAAATATAACGAACAATGTGATATTTGTATGGAGAATTCACAATCAATTAGAGAACAAAAAGAAAAAGTAAATTCAGAAATCCAAACAACACAGGAATCTATTGATGAACTAAATTCTCAAATTCAAACTTTGGAATCTCAAATTGCAGATTTACTAAAGTATGAAACCGATTGGAATAATTTGGTAGAATTGAAAGAAAAGGAGAATAAATTAGATAAAGATATATCTTCACTTATCAACAAGTTATCCACAACCGAAACTGAAGAAATTCGTTTAGAAACACAAGTTACGCAACAAAAGCAACTTATAGATGAATATCATCAGAATGAGGAACAAATTAAGAAAAACAGAGAAATAAGGGAAGAAATTACAGAAGTTCGAAAAAAATTAGATGGTGTTAAAAATGATTTAAAAGATATTGATAAAAAAGTTTTATCACTCAATGGTACTATTTCATCTCTTCAAAATCAAAAAGAAACAATTGAGAAAAGAATTCAAGAGGTTAAAGATTTGGAAGAACAATCCAAACTTTTTGAATATTACCTGAATGCGTTAAGTAAAGATGGTGTATCGTATGAGTTGATTGAAAAATCACTTCCTATGATTGAGGGTGAAGTAAATAACATTCTTGCACAAATTGTTGAATTTGGAATGCAATTAGAGATGGATGGTAAAAACATTAATGCATACCTTGTTTATGGAGACCAAAAGTGGAGTTTAGAGATGTGTAGTGGCATGGAGAGATTTATATCAGGACTTGCAATTAGAGTTGCTTTAATTAATGTTTGTAACTTACCTAGACCTAATTTCCTAGTAATTGATGAGGGATTTGGTACATTAGATAGTGAAAATTTACAATCACTATTTATGTTGTTTACTTATCTCAAAACCCAATTTGATTTTGTTATGATTATCTCACACATCGATTCTATGAGAGATGTTGTGGATGGATTAATAGAAGTGAAAAAAAATGAAGATGGATTTTCTAACGTAAAATATTAGTAACTGGTAGCACATTTTTAGGTTTATCACACCTTTGTAAAATCATAGATTCAATTAATCCACTTAACTTATAACCATGTTCCTTACAATATTTTTGTAGGAGATTATGGGTTTCTTTTTTAATCTGAATTGTAGTATATTTTTTCTTTTCCATAGATTTCTATATATTTCTATATTTTTAGATATAAGTATTCAAATTTTTTAATATTTATAATTGAAATTGGAGTATTGATGGCAATAATAAAATCGTTTTCACCTTATTTAAATTTATCAAACTTTTCAACATTTATAGTTGATAGAAATCCTAATTCTGATTATTTTAGAATCAATGAATTTAAAGAAGTTTTTTCTGGTGGTAAAAATGGATTCCTAATAGCAGGTTCTGAATTCCTTAAGGAAACTACTGAAGTAAAAATAGAAATATTAGATGTAGAAGGAAATCCTATTTATTTTGAACCAGGTGATGGCACACCAGAATATTATGAGGGATTATCAACACTGGTTTCAGTTCACATTTATCCTGATACTCCAATAGGTTTAGGTAAGATTACTATATTAGGTGAACTAAAAAACTTTGTTAATCAGGATGGTACTATTTTACCTATTCCTGAAGAATGGAAGGGGATTTATAATGTTAAGTGGGAAAAAACATTTAATATCAACAGAAACCTTGCAAATGAGGATATAGTACGTTTTTATAGAAGACCATTAGTTAGTATTACCGAATTGGTAAAACCCATATTTTCAAAGACAATACCCTCCATAACCCAATCTGGTTCAGTAGAGGGAATAGCCATACAACCTATTCAAAACACAAATCTTTCGAATTGGACTGCCGGTACTTTATATAAATTAAAAATTACCGATGCTACTAATTGGACTTCATCTATTGATGATAATATAGTAGATATTCCATCATTGGATTACTCACCAACTGTAATTGAAGTCTTAAATAATAAAGAAATTTTAGTAGATATTCCTTATTCTGAAAATAATCTTGTTAAAAATTTTTCATCAACTTCATATACATCTTCATTTGAATATGTAGAGGGGCAAACTATAAATACATCTATATTAACTGGTTCATTTGCAAAAATAAACATTTCAAATTTAAAAACATTTGTTGGTGATGTTGCAAGAGTAAAAGTTTTTAGAAAATCAAGAAATGAAGTAAGTGATTTTCAATTTGTACAGGAATCAAAATTAGAATCATCGGAATTGTTAAGAGATATTACCGTGTCAGATGATACCGAAGTATCTTATGGTAATTTTAATCAAACAAATTTAGCAACTTATTGGACATCTTCTAACTCTAATCACCCACTATCGATTAATGTGGATATTTTACAATCATCAGTAAAATGTGATTATAATGTTGCAAGCGGTGGTGTACAAAATCTTATTACAACTGAATCTTTTTCAATTTCGAAAGATGTTGAATATACCCTTACTTTTAAAACTTTATTAAGTGGTTCTATCAATGGTTCTGAATATATTAGAGCGTATTTCTCATCATCAGATGGATACCAACAAACTTTTTTAACTGTAAGTGGTTCTGGTGTTTATAAAACAAGACAAAATGTTTCTCAAAATATAATTGCATCACCAATATCAACTTCTGATGCTAAATTAGTTTTTGAAATCAAAGGTTCAGATTGGTACATATCAAATGTATCTTTAAAGAATGCACAAGAAACTTCTTTTTCACCAGATGAATTTGTTTTAATTCAAGATATTCCAAGAAAACTCTCTACTGAAACATTTGATTTCCGATTTGAATTTTACGATATAAATAATAACTATATTCCTGTTGATGTAACTGCTACTGGAATTTTTGATGGAGGTAATGAATTCCCAACATCTACAAAAATTTTAACATTACAATCTGATAGAAACGCTTTTAGATTTACAACTGGTTCTATTGGTAACCCCCCATTCCAACAAATTGGATTTACTACAACTCGTCAAAATATTGTAGATGAAGTAACCTATGATAGATCTGTATTTGATATTACCGGTAGTTATATAAGTGAAGCTCAATATTTGAGTTTAGGAGGAACTGAATATCCTGGTAGATTACACACATCATCATCGGCTGGATTTGTTGTTCAAATTGATGAATTTAGTGGTTCATTGGATAATGATTTAACTAGTTCAGTAAGAGTTGGGTTTATTACTTATACGGCATCTGCAGATGGGGTGGAAGATTTTGAAACCATTTATAGATTAGAAGATGGTGATAATGCACCCGGTTTATTTGCTTCATCAACTTCAAATCAATTCATTTATAAGGCAACTGATTTATCATTAAACCCAAGTGGTCAAGTAATTATTTTTGATGTAAGAAGAAAGAATTTAAGTTCTGTCGGGTCACCTATTATCATAAATTCAGGTAGTCAAGTTGGTAATGGTCCTGCACTAAATTTATTATTTGATGACCCAGCAACTGGTGTATCAACATATTTTTTATCTGGTTCAACTTACAATTTTCTTACTGGAAGTACAACTTATGTATTTACATCTTCTGATGGATTTGGTATTGATTATCATGACCAAATAAAAATTACTCCAATAAAAATATTAGATGGTCTTTCTGTAAATTTATCTAATGAGAATGCATCATTACCTGCTCTTTCAACTGGATTTGTACCAAGTGGCTCATTTGTATTGACTAGTGGTTCAATAAGTGTAAAAGTAGGTGGGGAAGATATCGTAAGGCAAGAAGGTTTAGCTACAAATAATAGATTTGATGTAATTTCTGCAACTGGTACGAATTGTACTCCAAACGATACAACACCAGATGATGAAACCTATGGAATTACAAATTTGACTACGGATAGTGGTTCTTTAAGTTTAGTTGTAAGATATAAAGATGGTGCGGGCGATACAACTGATGTAACAAAGATTGTAACATATTCAAAAAGTAAAAGAGGTGTACCGAATGTTGAAGTTGCAGTAACTCCAACTGCTCAATCAATACAATCAAATTCTAGAGGTAGTGGTTCGGCTACTCCACAAACTCTTACCGTAACTGCATTAGAAGGAGGAGTATCGAGATTTACTTCATTGGGAGCTCCGACCTTTACTAATGGATTGACAGGAAGTATATCTACAAATACTATTGTGTTTTCAAGTAACGCATCCTCAATGTCATCCGATAGTGGAACGGTGACAATTCCTGTAAATTTTACCGATAGTGAAAATGTTTCTGGTACAAAAAATGTTATTGCAACAGTTTCAAGAGTTAGAAGTGCTACACCTAGTGTTATATTAACTGCAACACCACAGGCACAATCGGTATTGGCAAATTCATCAGGTGTTCAGACTGGAACATTATCAAATGTTTCAATTGATGCTTTAGAAGGAAACACAAGTAGATTTACTTCTATGACAATATCATCTAATTCTGGATTTTCAACAATACCAACCGTAAATACAAATACATTAACCATGACTTCTGCAGTTATGAATGCAGCAGAGGGTTCTATCACATTAACAGTAACACATACTGATAGTGAGGAAACAGCGGGTCAAACAAAAACAATTGTGGTAAGAACTACGAAAGTAAATGTTGGTACAGACGGAACAAATGGAACAGACGGAACTAATGGTACAGACGGAACTAATGGTACAAATGGGACTAACGGAACTAATGGTGTTGTAATTAATATATCTCCATCATCACAAACAGTACAAAGAAGTACAAGTGGAGTATTTGCAACTCCTGTAATTTTTACAGTAACTGTTTCTGAAAATGGAAATTTACTTACACATCAGACCGGTTCTGGTACTCCAGCTACTTCACGTTTTACAATAACATCTTTATCTAGTGGTAGTTTAACAGCAGGGAGTGGTACAAGTACACCTGATATAACTCCATCTACACCATCAAATACGGCTGGATTAACAACTACATTTAATGTTACTTATACCGATTCTCAAGGAAATACTTCTACTGCAATTCCACAATCTCATGTTGTAGCGGTGGCATTAGATGGTAATACTGGTCCTGGTGTAGTTCATACTGGGGTTTGGGAAGTTGGTAGAGCGTATCAGTATAGTGATGGATTAACAAGTGGAACTGGTAGAAGAGATACGGTATTATGGAGTTCTACTGGTTCTCCACCATATGATACTTATTACGCAGCAAATAGTTCTCATACCTCTACAAACAATTCAAATGCATCAACTGGTAGACCTGATTTAGGTGGACCGTGGACTTCATTAGGTACTCAAGATTTCTTTGTTGCTGCCAAAATTGGTGTATTTGAAGACTCATTTGTACAAAATACTTTAAATATTGGTACAAACAATAATGGTGGGGTTTCATCTGCAAACATTACATTAGCAGGTGCAACTTCAAACCCTTATATATCAATAGGACAAAGTGGAACTATTGGTTCTCAAGGATATAATGTTAATGGTATATTTTTAGGTCAGGATAGTGGAGTATCAAAACTTTCTTTAAAATCTGCAACAAATTCTTTACTATGGGATGGTAATAACCTAAATATAAATGGTGGTGGTACATTTAGTGGAAACTTATCAGCCGCTGGTGGAACATTTAGTGGAAACTTATCAGCAGCTGGCGGAACTTTTACAGGTTCAATTTCAATCGGTAGTGGTAATAGTATTTTCAAAGCAGATCCAGATGGAATCTATTTAGGAAATGCAGCATTTGCTTCTGCCCCATTTAGTGTAACTCCTGCTGGTGTTTTAAAATCAACATCAGGAACTATTGGTGGATGGACTTTGGGTGCAACCACATTGACAGGTGGGTCAGCGACATTAAATAGTGCAGGTTCAATTTCAATCGGTAGTGGTAATAGTATTTTCAAAGCAGATTCAAATGGTATATATTTGGGAAATGCAACATTTGCTTCTGCTCCATTTAGTGTAACACCATTAGGTTCTTTAGTAGCTACCTCTGGTTCATTTGGAGGTATATTACAGGCGGCTACCGGTGATTTTACTGGAAGTATAACTGCACAGGAGGGACGAATAGGAGGATGGAGAATTGAGGCCGGAAGATTGTTTTCAGTCAGTGGTTCTAACAACGCATCAATAGTGAACCTAAACTCAAGTGGTAATGGTTCGATAGTAATTAATAGTGCGGTTACGGCCAACCAGCCAGTAGTTTTGATAAACGGTGGACAAAGTTTTGCAGATTATGCAACTGCAACAACATTATCATCTACAACCCTATATGCTGATGGTAATGCTATAATATCTGTGAGTATAACGGGTGGGCCTATAACTCGCAGAAAAGGTGCTGGTGGTGAAGGAACTGGTAATGTTGGAGCAGGTTTATTAACATTTAATGTGGTATCAGGTAAAAGTTATAATGTTAGAGTAACTGAATTAGCTTATGGTGCATCCGAAACAGGTATCCAATGGAATAGCTTCGGAGGAATATTTAGGGCATCAAATGATTCCAGAGTTGTATTAGTAGGTGGTGGTGTAACAAATTATCCAGAAAATGGTGTATCTAGAGGCACACCAATGTCGACTGGTGCTACATTATATGATACAGGTTTTACGGAGGCATATTTTGCTACTTCTGGTAGAGTTTCAACTTTAACTTATAACGCAACCGCTACTGAAACCATACACATTTATTTAGAAGCAGATTTAAGATTCTCTGGTACAAGTCCTGGTAATGCAAATGGATTTAACTATCCTCCTTGTAGTATTCAAGTAGATGAGGTATCAACATATATGGAATTAAATGGTGCTGGATTACAGGCAGGTGAAACTAATACGAAGTTTATTAAAGTAAGAAGAAATGCTTCTAATATCAACGCTACTAATGATACAATGTTAGAAATAGGGGGTTCGGCAAATTTGACGGGGGATGTTGTGGCCAATACTTCTGATAAAAGATTAAAAACAAATATTAGAAAAATAGATTCCCCTTTAGAAAAAATATCAAAGATAAATGGGATAATTTTTAATTGGAACGAATTTGCTATAAAAAATGTAAATAAAATAGCAGATATAGAAGAAGTAGGATTTGTTGCACAAGAAGTAAATGAGGTTTTACCTCAAATTGTTAAAAAAGCACCATTTGATACAAATGAAAATGGTGAATCGATAAGTGGTGAAAATTATCTTACACTTCAATATGAAAAAATAGTTCCTCTTTTATTGGAAGGAATAAAAGAATTAAAAAAGGAAATAGAAGATTTAAAAAAAAATATTAGAAAATAATGCCAACACCTGCAGCTGGAACTATTAAAATGACTGAAATAAAAGAAGCGCTGGGTTCATCATCAAACTCATTTAGGGCATATCATGCAGCAGCATTCGCATTGACAAGTTTGGCAAAGTTTAATGAGCCTGATAAAATGTCAGAGTTTTATAGTTTTCCACCAGCAACTACAACCACTACAACTACAACCACTACAACCACAACTACAACTACAACTACTCAAGCACCTACTACAACTACTTTAGCTCCTGTGAGTGTAACAAATGGTGCTGTAACTTGTAGTGGTATTTTAGGAACATTTACATCTACATTTAGTGGAGGTAATGGAACGTACTCATTTATCGCTATAGGCACTAGCGAAGCAAATGTACAAATGATTATAAATGGTGTAAATCCTGGAAGGATTACTTTGGGAGCAGGTGCCACTTCACATGAATTTTCAGGTATATCAAATGGTAATTATTTTGTAGCAGTCAAAGATTCTGACGATAATGATG
>Ga0194133_10001040_pt1 | contig 52453 bp, 53 predicted proteins | sample TA2KigOf40mmetaG_FD_155448 | JGI IMG/M metagenome (GOLD analysis project Ga0194133, IMG submission 155448) | Freshwater microbial communities from Lake Tanganyika, Tanzania - TA2015055 Kigoma Offshore 40m | ecosystem: Environmental > Aquatic > Freshwater > Lake | place: Tanzania: Lake...
ATATAAAGTTAACTTTTTATTTAATTGTAATATAATGAAAAAAATATCATTCTATTATGTATAATTATTTTATTTATGAATTATTTTGATTCTAATTTATATAATTTTAGTATGTATTTTAAAGATGATCAACCATCTGGACATATAACTTTCTTTAAAAAAACGTACAAGCCATTTGTTATTGAAAAAACAAAACCGATCGAATATAGTGTTCCACCTTCAGCATATAATGTTGCTAGAGTTTTTGATGGGTATCCTTCATTTGGAAAAACAATAAAGTTTTCACCACTTAATGATATTTGTGATATCAATTGAAAAAAAATTACGTGCGCCACGAATTGTTTCGTCCGAGTTCGCCTCGCACATGTTTTGGAGCACAATTTTCATTAAAATTTAATAATTCGGTTGTATTATTAAATAAAATGGATTTTCAAACACATAGTTTAATCTAATTTATTCAAACTTTATATCTATTGTAGTAACTTCCACAAATTCTTCTTTTATAAAGTTCCAATCTCCATCTATTTTGACAAAAGTTTTCATAATAAATCTCTCTTTGATTGTATCTGGTGTTTTTTCTATTTCTTTTACATCTTCTATCTAGTTAAATCCGGCAAAGATTTTAAACTTTTAAAGCTAATATCAATGGTTAATATATTTTCAGGGGTTAATATATCTTCAGGTAAAGAATTCAAATATGTTTCAATATCGGTTGTCATTTGGTATATTTTATTAGTATATGATAATTTGTTTTTATATTAATTTGTTTTTATAAACAATCGGCGTTTTAAATGTGCAAAGGTGTAAAACAAAATGAATTAGATATGGAACAATTATATCTTATTGAAGATTTATCAAATCATATGATAGAAGAAGGAACAGGAGAGTATTTCTTAGTAGGTAAATATTTAGAAATGTGTTTTGGCAATCCTAATACTAAAGAAAATGTTGTATTAAGTGAGCAAGATATTCAAGAAATAGATAGTAAAATACCTGAAGGTGAAATGAAAACAAGATTTAAATAATATGCAATTAATCCAGCGCTTAGAAAAATATTATATAATACTTTGATTATAGCAATTATAATGACACTTGTTGTTCCAGTAGTAGGTTACTGTGGCTCCAAGACAAAACGTAGGAAGAGAGAGACTTGTTATAGAAAACATGGGAGAAATTCACAAGAATGTGAAAAATTAAAATGTTAAATAAATGAATAAAATACAAAAAGAAATCCTATAAAAAGTTATATTATAAAAATAAATAAAAAATACTAGTATATAATGAATAATAGACCGCCTCCATATAATCCATATATGTATAATATATCACCAGCACCTCCTATGGATAACCAATATGTAGCAACAGCTCCACCTATGGATAATCATTACCAAGTGCCCATTAATTATCAACAACCTACTCAAAATTATATGAATGTTCAACCAACATATCCACCACCAATATACACAGTTCCACCTTTTAATTATAAAGATAATGCTGAAAGATACAGAAGAGAAGAAATTGAAAGAAGAACACGCAGAGAACAAGAAGAATGCTGTTGTATAGGAATATTAGCTACACTTTGTTGTTGTTTTGCCACGACAGTTGAATTATAATAATTTTTGAAAAATTGATATAAAAATATCATACTTAATAATAATAAAATATGAATCCTCTCAAACGAGTAGCTAAAGAATTAAGTGATTTTAAGTCTGAAAAAAATGATAACATAATAATTGAACCTATTGATAATAATCTAAATCATATATCGTGTATAATAATACCAGATGAGACTTCTATTTATAATTTATGTGAAGATAAAAAGACTAAATTTAATCTAGTTGTCACAATAAGCGAAGACTACCCTTTTTCTCCACCTAAAGTGAAATTTTCTCCAGCTATATTCCATCCTAATGTATATGCTGTTAGTGGTGATATTTGTTTAGATATTTTAAAAGACGCATGGACACCAGCATTAACTATTTCTAAAATATGTTTATCTATATTAAGTTTATTGGATGCTCCTAATACATCTGACCCTATTAATGCTGTAGCAGCGGAGCTATATGATAAAGATAGATATCAATATAAAAATAAAATTAAAGAATGGTATAAAGATAAATATTAATTATACTAATTTTTGTATAGTCTAAACTATAAAAAAAAAATTTATACTGCTTTTTCTAATCTATCATAAGAAGTATTAAATATATTACATCTTTTTCTGATTATCATATTTATATGTTCTATACCTATGTTTTAATCATTATTACCTAACAAAAAAAAATTTTGTTGAAACTCATAAAAAAAATAGATATAGGAAACAAATATACAATAATAAATAATATACTTTTAAAATGTTCAATACCATAAAAAATAATTTATCATTAATAGCTAACAGTTTATTATTTATATTTACATTATCAGAATATTTAATATGTATGAAGTACATTAATAATAATTATAAATATAAAAATACATGGTTCAATATATTATTAAATAGTTTTTTTACTCCATTTTATTTATTATTTTTATTTAAACAAACTCATAGAGAAAAAGTTAAAACTTTTTTTGAAAAAGATAATATAAAAAATTTATGTTATCCTATATTTAATGGTTTATTGTATACAATTGAAACAACATTATTATTTTATACAATTAATAATCTTACTTTGAGTTATTATACAATATTAAGAACAGGATTTATAATATTTAATATCCCATTTTTTAAATATCTATTGAAAAAAAAAATTACTTATATTTATTTAGTTAGTTGCTGCCTGTTAATTATATCTTATATTCTATTAATTTATAATTATATAAATCAAAATACTGATCACACACAATTAATAGTAAATACATTTATGATATTTTTGAGTTGTTTTATAAATTCTAGTTATAATAATTTGATTGAATATTCAATTAAAAAAAATGTTTTATCAATTTTTGATTATCAAATCATTTTTCAATTTACATATTTTATTCTTATTATAATACCATCAATTTATTATATTATATTAGATCCACCTCCAATAAATGGTGAAACTATAGTTTTATATCTCTTTATTGCTGGAGGTCTTCAATTATATATGTATAATAAAATATACATATTAAATTATAAAAATAATTTTTTACCATCAAATATATTATTGAGTGGTTTGGATTTAATAAGAAGAATTATACAATTATTATTTTCTTTTTTATTTTTTTATGAATTATTTGATAATTTTATTATTATTTCAATATTATTTATGAGTTTATCAAGTTTATTATTATTATATCAATACATAAAAGATAATAGAAAAGATGAATATGTTAATCATTTTGAATTAGAAGAAATATAACTTGTCTCTTTTAAATTGTGAGGGCTTCTATGGATAAATATAGCAATATTATGTCATTTATTAGTAGATAAATAACATAATACGGTGTGTCTTTATTAAATGAATAATTAATTAGGATTTTCAGGATATTTATGTAAAAACTCACTAACATAATCTTTTTTATTTTTTATAAATTCATTTTGTTTTTGATGATGTTCATTTAATCTATCAATATATTTCAAAAAATTCTCAACTGTTTGAATATCATAATCAATAGGAATATTTAAATCATCTATAAAATAAATACGATTTTCATATATATATTGTTGTAATTGTATAAAATCTTCTTTGTGTTTTATTAATTCATTATATGGAAAGTGATAATCTTCATATAGATTTAATATATTAATATTTAAATTTGTAAAAATATATCTAAATAACTCATTTCTTTTATATGGTTCTAATTCATTGATTGTTTGATGCATTTTTTTATCATCAAAAATTTGATTCTCAGTATCACTTCCAAAAAAACCGTATTTTTTTTTATATTTTTTCCATTTATTTGGTATTCCCAATAACCAATAAGTCGCTTTTAATGTATCTTTTTCATTTAAACTTTTTGGTAATAAATATTTATTTTTAAAAAAAGAAGGTAAAAAATCAGTCTTGATCGTAAATTCTGGTTCAATTTTATCACAAAAAAAACATCTTTCAAACATATTCAGGTTAATATATTTATTATTTGTAAAATGATTTAAATTGATAGATAAAAATACACTTGATTTAATAGTATCAATAATAAAATGGGTATAATCATTATTATAAATCTCAGGACAATTTATTATTTCTTTTAAATTATCATATGACAATTCATTAGGTTTAAAAATTTGTAATATAGCATCTAAGTGTATTAAATAAAAATTAGGATTACTTGAATCTAAAATATTTTTTAATTTATTTTCATCATAAAGTATACTATAATTATCTAGGTCATTTTCATTTCGTATCATATTGTTAAAATTTATGAAATAATTTATTATATAAGATATTTGTTTTTTATCATCTTTATGCATTTTAAATAATTTCATTAATATTTTATGATTAATGTTTTCAAATATATTTAATTCTGAAATATTTTTTTCATTTTGTAAATGTTTTTCAATTAAAGATTTTATTTCATATCTTATTTGATAATAAAAGCTTGATAGTGTTTTATCATCATAAATAATTTCAATAAAATATTCTAAATTTTTTTCAAATTCATTAAATAGTATATTCATAATTAAATCAAACCATGGTGTATGTTTATATACTTCATCATATTGTTTAAAATAAGATACATATTCTTTTATTTTGATATAATCTTCCGTTTTATTATTTAAAATTTTAGTAATTTTAATATCTAAATCAAAATTAATATCATTTATATTTTGTATTGTCCAATAATTAATATTTATAGTAATATTTTGTTGAATATATTGTTTCATATTTTTTTTTTTATCAGAATAAAAATTATTATTATAATTTGGAATTATAATATCTATATCTTGTTTTAATAAACTATTTATTAATTTAATATAATTTTCAATATCTATTTTATTTCTGTAAACAAATATCTCTGTCATAAATATGTCAAAATTAAATAAAAACATATTTTCAGTGAATGATATTTCGTAATTAATTGATGGATGAACAGTTAGATTAAAAACTTTTTGACTATCATCAAATTTGTAATCTAAATTACTAAATATATATGGAAAATAGTTATAGGCTTTCTCTAATTTTTCTTTTTCATCAGATGTAATATTTTTATTCATATTTATAATTTCATTAATTAAATTATCAAAATCAATATTGCTATAATAGTTAAATATTTCAATAATATCTTGATAATTATAACTAAAAACAAATTGTTCAATTAAAAATTTTATGAGATTATGTAATTCAAGTTCTTTACTTTTTGCTTTTACTAATTCTATCCTTTTCTCCTTCCTATTTTCACTTAATAGATAAATTTCGTATTTTTCTATAAATGATTGTTTATTTTTAAGTAATTCTTCTTTGGCTTTTTCCTGTCTCTCTTTTCTCTCTTGTTCTTTATAATATTTTTCTGTATTATAATTATAATTCGCGCTTGATGAAGCATAAGAATTAGATTTATTCTGTTGTATTCTTCTTTGTTCAGCGGATCTACGAGCAGAATGCATAGCACCTTGATTACCTATGGGTATTCCTCCTTTTTTTTTACTTTTTTTTTTTAATTTAATAAATCTTTTAGAAATTTTCATTATATTAATATTAAAATGTTTACTAAATCATCAAATATATATTAAATTTTTTTAATAAATATCAAAAAATCTGACCGTTATGAGTATTTATATTTTGAATTCGTTCTACATATTCAAGTATCTCAATGATCATATTTATATTTACATTATTAAAATTTACTAGATTTCCATCTTTATCTAAAAAGAAAATTTCTAACTCATCTAATTTTGGAAGCAATGATACGTCAAATACTAATTCATAATCAGTTATATCTAAGTCATAATTATTTAAATTTTTATTAATATAAATTTTTGAAAATATAATTTTATCACCTATTTTATTATTTTGTTCTACAATATATTTACTATCTATATTTTTAAAACATAAAAAAATATAATCCATTACATCAGTTGAAAATAATTTATTAATTTTTTTTTTATATATTTTACCACTTCTTGTAATATACCCTATTTTTGATGGAATAATATCGTAATTATCAATTATCATATTAGTATGTTGGACATTATATTGATATGGAATTTGTGTAAATCCAGTAAAAATAGGATTATTCTGTGTATTATGTGGTGATTGATGATTATAATAAGGTCTATTTATTTTGCGTATTGTTAAATTATCACCTGTGTTATTTAAAGGATAAAAATTAGTAAATATAGATTTATTATTTTGAAGATCTAATTCTATTGTTGAAAAATCACTATTAACATATGATACTTCAAATTTAATATTATTAAAAAGATCATTATTATTATCTATTGATATTGTTCCTCCAAAACCTTGATATCTACCTTTTATTGTTATGTTATTATAATAAATTTTATTTTGTAAATTATTTTGTATTGAATCATATGATTCATTTTGCATAAACAATTCAACTGTAAAAATATATTCATTTGTTTTATTAATCATTTTAAAATTATACGGATTATCAATAGATATTCTATTTTTAGGAAATAATGGATCACAATTTGTAAATACACCACTTAATAAATTACTATTATTTATTTTGACATAACATTTATATATATCAATATTTTGAGGATTTTTGAATGTAGTTTTAAAACCATTTATAATTGTTAAGATATAATCCATAGTAGCATTTTTGTCATTACCATAATAAAATAATTGCATATTATTAAATATATTGTCATTTGATGCTGTCTTATTAAGGGTAAAAAACACCCATCTGTAATTTATATAATTATCAATCCATTCTTCACTTTGTTCTGGATTATTACCATTATTAATCGGTTCATAAACACCTGAAATAGGAATATCATATATATTATGTTCTAAAAAATTTAAATTGTCTTCTTTTTGAATCATCTCAATATTATAAATACCATCTGGTATGGGTTTAATATATTTATTATTATGTTCTATTTCATAATTAACATTATTGAATAAATTAGTTCGTTCTATTGTTTGAAATCCAATATTGGGCACCACGATACCTTTCATACCTGATATACTAATTTTTTTACTAGAATTTGAATTAAAAGCATTTATACCACACTTATTTATTCCATATAAATCTATATTTTGTTCAGATTGATAATATATCTTAGTGTACCATTCTCCATTAACTATAATATTTTGTGTAGATAGACAATTACATATTATATTATTTTTATTGTATATATTTAATAATTCATCTGTTCCAGATTTATATGTAGGTTCATAACTTGGAATATTAAATCTATTATTAGAAGTTATAGTCATTGGATTAATTAAAAGAATAACAGGTAAATCATTTTTATATTCATATTTTATAGGATTTTTTAAAGTTATCTTCAAATATTTTGAATTAGAAACTGGGTAAAAATTATCAACACTTAATATAATGTTTGTCTCCTCATGCAATATATCATCTATATCTATATCGGAATTTATATTGGATAAACTTTGAATATAATTAATGAATATAGAGTTATAACTTCCATAATTAATTTTAATTACCATTCCTGGTTCTATATTAATTATTTCTTTAGAATTACCTGATGACCAATTATCTTTAAGATAAATAACATTTTGTCCCTTTACAGTAGTATTTGTTGATAATTGATTTATTAGAATTTGTTTTTTATATATCGTAGTATAATAATCTTTTATTAAAAAAGGTGTTCCACGATAAACAGTGTGTTTTAATTTAAATTTAAGTTTAATTTTAAAAATGCGATATACTGGATTTGTTATTGTATCTGTTTTTGTGATTATAATTCCATTGCTTCTTTGATATTTAGGAACTAGTTCACTTAATATTTTTTCTCTATCACTAACGTTTAACATAACAGGATCACACGATTCAATTACATTGTTTTGAATTTCTTGATTATATTCCATATTTTCTATATTTGAATTGCGTAGCTCATCTATATATATAAAATTAAATAAAATTATAAAATTAGTAAGATTACATCTATTAAAAGTTTCATATATTTTAGGTATGTTTGGCAAAATAATAAATACTTCTTTATCACTTAATATTTTTTCATTTCCATAATTTCGCATATTAGAATCAAACCAAACAAATCCATATAAAAACTCAGTTTGATTATTTATAAATATTTCCAATTTATCTATAATATTACCATATATTTGTGGAGTGCATAATGTTGAAATTGTGTCCTTATCAATTGTGTTATTTGTAAATGCATCTTTAATAACATCATCACTTAATATATTTTTGAAAATATTACTATAATATTGTATAATAACTCCACTAGGATTTTCATTATTTCCATATATAAATTTATTTTGATACTGAATACTCTCAATGTGATAATTTTTAGAACCACATATATAAAATATATTATCTGTGCGTCTTATTTGATATTGATTTAAATTTAATATATTATTATCCATTTCAATATTCCAATTTAAATTTATCATGATATTATTTATTGGATTTAAATCAACAATTAATTGATAAATATTTAATATTCTAAATAAATCGGTCATGTTAGGATTTGCTGTTTTTAAAGAATTAAGATTAGGTGCTATATTTAAATCTTCGTAGCAAAATTTTAATAAATTTGCTGTATCAATCATGTTTATCATAACTCGGTAACTTCCTTCATCTATATATTTATCTTGATTATGATATATATGATTTTTAAATATAGTAATATGATATCCATTTTTAAAATTATCAATATTTTGATTATTTAAATTGTATAGTTTCATAAATATTGTCTCAATATTATCTATTTGATTAAAGTTTAATGCCTTATCTTGTGTATCTATATTTTTAGGAATAATTTGTAAAATAGTTTTATATTTTAAATAAGTATCATATAAGTAAATGCCTTTATTATTATCATCTATTTTTATAATTTTGCTTGTTAATTTATTAATATTTTTTTTATCATTAGTAAATATAAATGTCCCATTTATTAAATTATTTATATTATAATTTTCTAGTTTTATATATGCAATGTATTTTTTATTATATTGTATATAATAATCATTATCAATTGAAGTTTTTAGAACTTTACCTATTTTTAAAAAATTATTATCATAAATATCAATATTTGATTTAAAAATGAATCTATCTATAGATTCTAATTCAAAACGATAAATATTTTTATTACTTATATCAATGTAATTATCAGTTATATCAAAATATAAATGACGATCTCCCTTAGTCCATATTAATATATTATTATCGTCAATAAACCAAGGTAATATTTTTTTAAAAATAAATTTATTTATTATATTTGATATAACACTAGATATATTATTAGAAGTTAAATGAGGATTTGTATATGATATATCTTCGGTTAACTCACTGATTTTTAAATGATTTGATAGTAATGTATTTTTATGACTGTTTAATATTAAGTCAACTAATGGTTGATTATTATCATTTACGCCGTTAATAAAAAAATTATTATTCACTATTGATATCATATCAGCAATCGTTTTTTCAGGTAGATTCATATTATCAGTGGGTCCTAATTGAATAGAAACACCTAATTCTACTAAGGCTAAACGATATACAATGAAGCTTAAATACATCTCAAAAGAAATCATTGATTTAACATTATTAACATTATAACTATAGACATTAAAATAATCTCGTTGCACACTTGGTTTGATTTTAATGTTATCCAAGTATACTATATCACCTATATTATAATCTTTAATATTTGAAACTTCTACATATAATTTATTTTGTATTATATTATCTGACCCATATGTAAAATACATTTTTCTTATGCCTCTTATATTATATTTAATTTCATTATTGAAATTATATCTCCAATCTATTTGTTGGTTATTATTTTGATAATCAAATTGATTAATAAGATCAATTGTATTCAATCCGAGTATTTTATATGGTGTATCATATAATCCTTGTTGATTTTTACCTGAAAAAAAACAATATTTATTTGGTATTAAGAAATCAACATCAATATCTTTATTCGTAAATTCAAATGAATAATTATATTTAAAATAAATTTCAAAACCAGACTGTGTATTGTTAACTTGTTGAATTGGCCAATAATTAAAAGGAATAAATTTATTATAATTAGTGATATCTATATTATTATTTTGATTATCAAATTTATAAAATTGATATGATTGTAGATTAAATTTATTAATTAAGTCTAATAAAAAAATTTTATTTGTATGCTGATATAATAATTTAAGATAATTTTTATAACCTAATCTAATGATATCATATGTTGGCAGAGTATTATGAATTTTATATATTTCTGGATATTCCATAAATCTTCCCCATTCATCTGGAACAATCATCGCTATTACTTTTGACTTAAAAAAATAAATAATATCGCCTACAAAAAAAGGATGACTTATTTTATTGTCTCCTGTCATTTGTATATCTATCTTATAATTACCATAATCATTTGAAAATTTATCAATTATTTTGGAAACTCTACCCATTTTATAACTTTCGTATTGATAATAGACATTATTTATGACAATACAATTTTCAAATAATTCTATGTTATTAGCAATACCACTATTAAATATAACCTCATTATTATTATAGGAAAAACTATTATTAAAACGATTTAACAAAGATATACCTGAATAAATACTATTACCTCTTAAATTTGGATAGTCTTTTCTAAATAAGTTAGGATTTAAACTCGTTTTTCTTAATAGTGATTCAATATCATTTAAAAATGGTTCATATTTCAGATTATTTTTGTCAATATTATTTGGATACATTACACGAATTGTGTATTGAAGAGTGGGTAATATTCTTACAGTTAATTCTTGAGATAATAAATCAGTAAGTTGTGATGGAATATTATCAATCATTTTATTTAATTTAATAAATATAATCTGATTATTTTGTATTATTGAATTATCTATTTGAATAAATAAATATGTATTTATATTATCATAAATAAATTTATAATATTGGTCATTGAGTTTTTTTTTATAACATTTAATATCAAGTTTTTTAGTATTTTTATCTAAAAATATTTTAAATTCTATCTTCATATAATTAGGATCATTTATTAATTCATTTGTTATACTCACATTTTCCAATTGTTTTTTAAAATAATTATATTTTTGATAATATATACTATTTAATTTTTTTTCAAGCATAGTTATAAATTCAATATCATTATAGTATCCATTATCAATAGATATTTCGTATATAGGATATAATTGATATGTTTCTAAATTCTGCATATTAAATTTAGAAGGTATTGGTTTTATGTAATTTCTATTATAATTAGTATATTTGTGTGTTATTTTTGTAGTAGTTGTTGTAATAGTTGTTGTCAAAGTTTTATTTATATTTATTGTTACTAGTTTAGTAATACTTATTGTTAATTTCTGTAATTCATATATATCTGTGCTAGAAGTTTGAGAAGTTTTATTATATATTTCTGAATTTTGTTCATTAACTGTAACTGTATTTGTTGTATTATTTATTTTTTCTTCACTAGAATAATTATAAAATTTTGAAGAATCTTCTATATATAGAAAAAAACCACTATTATTTAAATATTCAATTTGAAAATTATTGTCTTTTTCAAAAAGTATAGAATAATTACAAGGATTATAGTAAAAAGTTAATGCCGTGCCTAGTATTTTATCATCTTCTGTTATTAATTGAGAACTATTATTAGCTAATAAAAAATTATTTGATTTTGTTATAAGTTTTACTTGATAATTCTTACTAAAATGAATATCAGTAATATCTATATCTGTTTTTAATGATATTTGAAAAAAAAATATATCAAGACTTTTATCATAAACTCCATTATTAATTATATCAGCCTGAAAAACAATTTTGTTAGAACCATCCATCTTATTATCAAATTGAATATAATCAGTTATATTTGTTAATGTCAAATTTTGTAATAGTGTCTTACTCATATTTGTAGTAGGTGTTGTCACATATTTATTACCGTTAAAATCTGTTTTATGTGGTTCAATTACCATATTTACGATGATATCATTAACTACACCTATCCTCTCATAACTAGAAGTAATCGTAAAAGGTATAATATTTGGATAGCTTGTAGATTGTTCATCTATATAAGGAAATAATATAGGTTCTAATGTTCCTGTATAATTGAGAATAAAAGGTGATATGTTAATTGTAAGATTATTAAAACCAAATATTAATACTGAATTACTATTAAAAGTCAGTGTAATGTTATTTTCAAAATTAACTACAGGTTTAGTTGTTATTCCTAAAGTTATTCGTTTATTACTATAAGTGCATTTCCAACCAATAGCTCTAGTAATATTAGTATTACCTGATATCCAATAAGGTATTAATGTATTCAGTCGTTCAGCAATATGAGTTGCTAAAGTAGCATAAGTATAATATCCATTAACTAAACGTACAGTAGTTTCATTTATATTGCCTTCACTTTTTATTGTAAATGTATTATTATCATTATAAATATTATAATATGGTAAAGTGCCTACATAACCGGTTAAAAACATATTGTTCATATAGTTTGATAATGTTAATCCAGAATATTCAGCATAATAATAATATATTCCATTATTATCACCCATATATTTAACTAATGTAGTAGTTATATCCTCAATTACCATATTATTCACAATCGGTTTAGCAACTATATTAGTATTAATATATTTTAATGGATCAATAATTGAATCAGGTCGTATGCCAATAATATATGTTATTATATCAGGATTAATAAATGTATTAGCTTTAATTAAATCAAGTGTAATTAAACGATAAATTTCATAATCATAACGTAATATATTTTTCACTTTCTCTTTTGTTTCTGCATAATAACCCATACTAAAATAATATGTATCATTTTTATACTCTGAATATGATATAATATCGTTATTATTAATAAATTCTATATCAGTTATAGATTTTGGATTTTTAGCGTAAAATTTATTTACATTATCTGGCTCATAAATATTAGAATATTTTGTTGGATTAAAATTTAAAAGTGATACTTTTATACCTAAATTATATTGAATAACTGGATCAAAATTATTTAATGAACCATTAAATATTGATTTTTTATTTATATCCGAAATTGTTAAATCCTGTAATTTCCCTATTAAAATTTTCATATTATCAACTGTATGCATGTATAAATCAAAATAAATTGTACTGTCAGAATTATTACTATATTTATCCATATTACCCAATTTCATTGTAATATTATCCATCCAATTTACTGTGGTTAATTCCATTTTATAACTATCATTATTTACATATAATATATAATCATTTGAATAGATCAAAGGCATTTTATTATTTAATGTTGATATAGGTTGAATTAAAATTGGCATATTTTTATGATTGATTAAATCATTGATTATATCTAATGTATAAATATAATATAATTTATCATTTGAAAAAATATCATTTTTTGAGTTGGTGCTAAATGTTTCTAGTTTTTTATTATATTGAATAAGATAATAATAGGCTAATTCAAATATATTTTTATTTGATAAATAATAAAATGTATTATCATCTTTTATACTATTCAGAATATTAGTTAAAATAAAATATATATCAGTTGCTAAATAAATATTAGGATATACATTTTTATTTTTATTCTGATAATATCCATTAGAATAATTGTTATTATCTATTATTGCTTTTTTATAAAATAGATCATAATTAATGCGGTTTCCTACATATTCTATATTACTGACTAGATTCATATCATTATGTAATATAAATCTAAATTTATTATTAATTTGAAATTTATATTGTCCTATTGAATATTCATCATTATTAATATTAAAGATAACACTTGGTAATTTAACATCCATTAGTTTTATACTGTGTATATTATAAAGACTTTTTGATAAATTTATTTTAAAATAACTTGTATTTGGATAACCTATAATATTTTGAATTACTTCAAATATTTTAATTCTTTTAGTATTATCTTCAAAAATATAATCATTTATATACTCTTTAGTTTCCACCGATCTATATTTAATGTAATAAAAATTAGGGGTATTTGAGTTTATAAATTCATTTTCACTAATATTAGATAATATTCTTGATATTTGATTCCATCTAAATACTTCTAATAAGTATTTATTTGATATTGGATATACATAAAATATTGGAGCATTTTCATTTACATTATATTCAAGTTCTACAATAGGAATATTATTAATGTATATATTATTTTTATCTATTGCTATATTTTTGAAATATATATTAGTATTTGAACCAAAAGGATGATCTGGATGATAAATATATAAGTTATTGGGAGCATTATTGCTCATCAAAAACGCAAATCTATTATATTGAACTTGTTTAGAGATAACACGATCAACTAATTCACGATTCGTGCTATCTATTGTTATAAATGATTTTCGTAAATAGTGATTTCTTTTTTTAAATTTATCAATTTGATCCAATAATATACTATTAGAATCATATTCAAAATCTTCTTGTATATCTTCATCTATTCTACTATGTGAATAAAATAATTTACTTTCATCTCCTATTTTTTTTTTTGAAGACATAATAAATATATTACATAATTATATTTAATATATTTATTTTTTTACATTAACATATCAATTACTTTATTTAGTATCATTTTTTTTTCTATTTGATAGGGACGTATAGACACCATAGCCTCTTGAAATGTCATCCATTTAATACAACTTATCTCTATATCTTGATTTTCACTCATCACATAATTATCATAATCTAAAAATGTATTTGCTTTAGCAATATAGTATATATGCTTGTATTTTTTATTGTTTGAACCATAATATTTTTCTATAAGAGGATGATCTGTAATTATAATATCCATATAATCCGCAGGGTATTCTGTTTCTTCTAAAAATTCTCTTATAGCTGCGTCTAAATTACTCTCATTCATTTTTCGCTTTCCTTTTGGAAATTCCCATTCTTGTTCCAACCAATTATGTCGTGATTTATGTATAATATCATATAAGTTAACATATTCATTATTTTTATTAACAAAACCGTTTTTAATAATATAAAATTTTCTTTTTGATGCGTTATAATCATTATCAATTTTGCGTCGCAGTTCATCAGTTAAACTAGGAGAAGAAAAATCAACACAATTATAATCAATCGTATACCATAATTTTTCAAATGTTAAGTTTAAAATTTTAACCTTTTCCTCAATAGTCATTTCATTAAATATTCTATATAAATATTCTAAATTATGTATATTATATTTACCCATTATAAAATCCATGAAACCTAGACTAAATTTCCTTCTTATCATTAAAAATTTTACTTCATTAGTATATATATCTTTATGATATAGAATTATTCCCAGACTTATAATTGGTTCAAGACAATTTTTTAAAACATGTCCCAATTTACCACAATTGCAACAATATATTTTTCGTTTATGTTGTATTAAAGTTGCTAAGTTATTCATTAAAACTATTAATTTATATTATTCAAAATATCCTTAAGTATAAAAAAAAATTGAACTAATTAATAATATTAAAACAATTTATATATAATATATATCTAAATGTCTTTGTTTGTCAAAAATATCATTCACCATAAGTTATATTTACTCCCAAAGGATATTAATAGAAATACTGAAGAACTACTACTTATTAAACTTAAAAATGAATTAGAAGGTAAATGTATTAAAGAAGGATATATAAAGAAGGGTTCTATTGAAATTATAAAAAGGTCAATTGGTGTAGTTGACTCTATTCATTTTAATGGTAGAATTTGCTATAATGTAACTTTTAGTGCTGATATATGTAATCCAGTTGAAGGTTTTAAAATAATTGGAACAATTACAGAAATTAATAAAATGGGAGCTCTAGTCATTGAAGAACCTTTATCAATAGTTATACCTAAACAACATCACAGTGACTTAAATGTTTTTAAAGGACTAGAAATAGGTTCAAAAATACTTATAAATATTATTGGAACAAAATTTGAATTGTATGATACTGAAATTGATGCCGTTGGTGTAATACTTGAAAAAAAATAAAAAATATGTTAGTATAATTTATATATTTTAGTGATTTATATATATTGGTAAATCTAATATATTTTTTTTATTCATCGTATAGGTTTATGGGTAAAAAAAATTTGATAAAAATATAAATAATAATAGAAAATCATTAGCAATGACCACTGACTTACCTCAAAAGAAGATTTTAACTAAGGTTGATAGTCTAGAAGAATTGATCAGTGGGATTGACGAATTCCTCACGACCACATTTAAAAGACCAGACAAATATGTTGAAAATTATGTTCATCATAGAGAAACAAACACATTGTTAAGAAATCTTATGGAAGAAATTTGCGAACTATCGGTCCGATATCCAAGCTTGGGTGATTTTCTATTTCAACATTGGAATAGTTTTAATAATTTGGAAACGGTTATTCATGTTATCAAAGATATGACGGATGATGATGCGGATAGTTCTCCATTGATTGGACAATTTTTTGTAAGTGTAATGTATTTAAAATTATCAGTAATGGCTAATGTTGCTGAAGCTATTAATATATATAGTAATCTATTAGCGCTTGACAACATGAATGTTCGTGATTTAGATTCCCAAATCAGGCATCATGAATTGATACAGATTTACAATAATTCTAATGGTGATGATTGTGTGATGAGAAATAGTTATCACAATTTTGTTGTACTAGGTGTAAAGTTAATTATAAAATCATTTTGTCTACACTATCCGGAATCAATTCAGACAAGAAGATACAGACTCTATGTAGAATTGGAGTCAGCCGTTCAAGACAATATAATACCACGTGGTGGATTTATAAATATTGGAGACAGTAGTATAGATCAAAATGAAATCATTGAATTTCTAATGGACAGAATCACTAGAGGATTTTAAATTGCGACATATCTTCTGAATTATATATTTTTTTTTAATAAATTTATAGACTGATTAAATATAGTTTGATCTAAATATGATTTTAATATAAAAAAGAGAAAAGAAATAATATAAAATGAGTTTATATTTACAAAATCTTGTCAGATTAAATAAACCACGAGTTAAAATTGTTAAACATGGAAGTCTTGATGAGTTCAGTCCTAAATTTACAGATAAGATAAATGGAATAAACATAGAATTAAAAGAACATCAAAAAACATTATTGAGAGCTTGCCTAGAATTAGAAGACTCATCTGAAAAAAACACTAATTATAATAATGTATCATTTCAAACAAATATAGGAATTATTGGAGATACTGTTGGTTCAGGAAAGAGCATTTCAGCATTAGCATTAATATCACAAAAACCAAAATTAAATAATTATAGATTTCCAAATGAATTTTTACACTATAATCAAATGGGTATTATTATATATCAAGATTCATATATACATAATAAAATAGAATTAAATGCTAATCTTATAATTGTGCCTCATAGTATAGTTGTTCAATGGGAGAGATATATAAAAAATAATACAAATTTAGAGTATATTAAAGTAAATAATACAAAATCTTGCTCTATTAAAATTGATAATTTATTGAGCACAAAAATAATATTAGTAAGCACTAATTTTTTATCTGAATTATTAGAAAATATTAAATCTATTCTAGAATTTAAAGAATTTATATTTCAACGAGTTTTTATTGATGAGGCTGATAATATTAAAATATCAGGTGGCATAATACCACTAGCTTTATTTCATTGGTTTATTACAAGTTCTGTTGAAAATCTTTTATTTCCTACAGGAAGTTATTATGAACAAAAAGATACTACGGAACTTGTAGGATATAATAATACCAAAGTAGAATATATTAAAGGTTTAAAATTTAAAAATTATATAACATATTTATTTATCAATTTGAGAGAAATGTCTATTAATTCAATTGATGTTTTCAACAAAATATGTTGTAAAAATAATAATTCATACATTGATAAATCATTTCAATTACCTAAGCCAAAATATACAGCCTATTTATGTAGAACTCCTCCTGAATTAAGGTTATTCAATAAAAATATTCACAATATGGAAGAATTATCGGTCTATATTAATGCTAATGATATCAATGCATTAAAAGAAAAATTAGGATTTAAAGTTGAAAGCAATGAATCAATTAGTCAAATGCTTACACATAAATTGCGTAAAAATTTAAATAATGAAGAAAAACATTATGAATATATACAAAATTTAGAAATAGAAGATAATGATAAAAAAGATAGACTTGAAAAAATACAAAAAAAAATAAATGAAACAAAAGATTCTATACAATATGTTGAAGAAAGATCTAAAGTAAATAGTGATAAGTTATGTCCTATATGTCGTGATTCATTAACTCCACCCATATGTAGCACTATTTGTTGTGGCAATTTTTTCTGTCTAAATTGTATTACATCATATTTTAATATATCTAGTCATAAAATAGGTGAATGCCCTTGTTGTAGAACAAAAATTGGATTTGATGGAATAACAATTATAAGTGATAAAATAAATAATAATTTACCTAAATTAGAATTAATCGATAAAGAAGAATTATTTATAAAATTAATAATGGATAGTGCAAATGACCTAAATAAGAAATGGCTTATATTTTCTAGTTTTGATGGTTCATTTGATATTCTGATAAAAAAATTAATAGAAAACGGTATAACTTTTTCAAAAATTTGTGGCACAGTATCTCATATAGAACGAGTTATAAATGATTTTAAAAATGGTAGTATCAACGTATTATTATTAAATGCATTACATTTTGGTATGGGTCTTAATTTAGAAATGGCTACTGATATTTTAATCTATCATCAACTTAAACCAGAAATAGAAAATCAGGTTGTGGGAAGAGCTCAGCGACCTGGGCGTGTTGATACATTGCGTATTCATATGTTATGTCATGAAAATGAATATAACTTATATAAAGATAGAATTGTGGATATTGAAAAATGTGAAATCACTGTAAATAATTTAGAAAATAATGTTATATATTAAAAATAAATTTAGTAAATTTAATATATGACATCAACTAATATGGATGAAATAGAAAAACTTAATAAAGATATATTTACTAAACAACAAAAAATAATACAAATTAATAATGTTATCAATAATAATGAATTAAAATATGAAAATAATATAATGGAAAAACAAAAAAAAACAGATAGAATTATGTCTATTATAGGTGAAATGACATTAAGACGTGATGATCATTTAATAAATCACGTTATACATATTTATAAACAAATTTTAGTAATAAATATGGATATTAAAGAACATGCAAAACAAAAAAAAATATTAATAGATCATTTACATACATTACAAAAAGAACTTGAATATCTTAATATAGTTTTAAATTATAAAATCCAATAAATATTTGGTAATATAAAAGTTAAAAACAATTATAATAATATATGACTGGTGGTTTATTACAACTTAAGGCATATGGAAGTGAAAATATATATTTAAATGCTAATCCACAACTTTCATTTTTTAGATCAGTTTATAGAAGACACACTAATTTTGCCATGGAGAATTTTGAAATACCTTATGAAGGAACAATAGGTCTTACAGAAGATTCAAATTCAACATTTGTTTTTAAAATGAAGCGATACGCTGATTTATTGGGTTCCGTTTATCTTACATTAACTCTTCCTGCAATATATAGTTCTAAAGAGCAATCATTTCAATGGATTAAAAATATAGGTGCGAATATTATACGAACTGCTGGACTTTATATAAGTGGACAAAAAATTGTTGAATTAACAGGAGATACTATAAATAATCTGCATAGAATTTCAAGAAACTACTCAACGAATCTTAATTATAATCAAATGATTGGACATGTCGATGAATTATATAATCCGATTATGAAAAGCATAGATAATAAATATGTATATCGTGAATCGGATGGAATAGCACCTAGTATTCCTGTCCAGAGACTATATATACCTTTGTGTTTTTATTTTTGTTTTAATAGTGGATTATATTTACCATTAGTAGCATTACAAAATAGTGAGGTAGAAATTATAATTGAACTAAGAAAAATAACTGAACTATATACAGTAATAAATAATAAACGCAATCACATTAAATATGGCAAGCGAGTAAATCCAAATCCAAATGATAGTAATGAATCTTTATTAAAATTTATTAAAGAGAAATCTATTAAATTAGCTTTTACTGTAAATTTAGACGCGAATTACTTATTTTTAGACAATGATGAAAGATTACAATTTTCTAAATTACCACATGAATATTTAATAGAGCAATATCAATATAAAAATATTTTTGGAATCATTGATCACGAACTTATTGATATGCATTTTTTTCATCCGACAAAAGAGATAATATTTTATGCAAGAAAAAGTGACTGTAATCTTTTTAACCAATGGTCTAATTTTTCAAATTTAGATAGTTATAATAATTTTTTTATAGAAGGTGGGTTGAATAATAATGAAACAAGATCAGAATTTGAACTTAATCATATGCGACAACAAATTATAAATGATATTAGTAATAATTCAATTTATTTGTTGAAAACTGCTAAATTTAAAATGAATGGTCAAGACAGAACTCGTGATCTACCAGAACAATATTATAGAAATGTTCAAACATTTCAATATCATTTAGGTTCAAATAATTATCCATTTAATGAATATGATCATTTTAATATTTTTACATTTAGTTTAGAACCTGATCTATTTCAACCGAGTGGTTCATGTAATCTTACTAATTTAAAAAGTTTTCAATTGGATTTATATACTGTGCTCCCTCCAATTTTTAAAACTTTAAAATTAGGTCATTACATTTTGGAGATAGAAAATAATTCTAGATTAAATAGTGAATTTAGAAATCCATTATATTCTGATAAATTAATTGATAATGTATATAATTGTTATCTTGATGTCATATCATTAGATTCAAGCGACAATATTAATAAAAAATTATATGGAACATATCTAATTGATAGTAATAATTTAAATGTAGTATTCTATCCAGTTCAATATACTTTAGTTAATGGAAGTATTCAAAATAATACCATTATATTAGATAATTCTAAAATGTATTTTTATAACCATGATGATATCTATTATAAAAAAAATATAGGTGTTTTTAATGTTAAAAAAGGAGAAGTTTATTTTAAATATTTAGAAAAAGAGATTCAAATATCATATAACCTACAATTTATAAGCATAAATACAAAACCCAATCCATATCAGCCTCTAAATTCATCTGAGACAATTATACAAGATTATGACACATATTACACGCAAATAACTCAAACTTATTTTAATAGTTTAGTCTCAACAATAAATAATGCGAATACTAGATCACTAAAAGCACTATATAAAACAGAAGATCAAATTATGATGGAAGAAATAGAAAATAATATATTATCGTTAAAAACAAAAAATATAAATTCAAGTTTTACTATGCCTGATCAATTACAACGATCTGTATTACCTCCTAATATATTTACGCTACATTATGTAGATTTTGTTAATAAAAAAATCTATGGAAAAATACAAATTAATCAAACAGCAAATAATAGGATTGATCGTGTTACATATTACTGCACTATGAATTTTACATATGTGTATCAAACACAAAATACATATATCATTATTTTTAATAATAGTATTTCAGATGTAAACTATTTTAAATCATTTTTATTAAATGATATATTTTTAAAAGTGCCTATTGCTGATCAAGTACTACAAAGATATTCTTTAATCGTTTTTCAATTAATAACGGCTAATAATCAAGACCCAAATGATTTAAAAAATTATATGTGGAAATATGACTTAACAATTGAGGCAAGAAATTATAATTTATTAAGAATAGTTAATGGTCAAGGTGCGTTAGCTTATTCAACTTAATTTACAATAAATATAATATATATGACAATTTATAACAGTGGGAGTTGTATTATATGCCTTGAGGATTTTGATAATATGTCAAAAACACACAGTTTACCATGCGGACACACATTTCACGTAGATTGTATAATAAAATGTTTTAGGAAAACAAATGAGTGTCCATATTGTAGAGATACAGATGGTAATCCTAAAGTAAGTTCTCATACCAATGTGAATGGTTTTGTTTGGGATAATGACGATAGCTGGGAAACAATTGATGAAGACTATAATGAATTTGAGAAATTTTTTAAGGATCTTAAAAAAAAAGATATAAATATTAAAGAAAAGGCTAATGAATTTAATGATTTGAAAAAAAATATAAATAAATTAACAAATAAACTCTATGTAATTTTTTCAAATGAACGAAAAAAAAATGATCAAATTTTTCTTCAAAAATTTAAAGAAGAAAATGAAGAATTAAAAGAATATAATGAATTAATTAAAAATTATAAAAATAAGCGGAAATCTTTATTTATCAAGTATCGGAATGAGATAAAAAATAGATTACACATAGATATAGATAATGAAATTAAAACATATATAAATGATTATCTTGATTCTAACCGCATAGCAATTGCTGATATTTTTGAAATACCTAACAGCAGAAGTAGATATGAATATTTATATTAAATCATTTTGACACCTTCCTATATTTTTTAATAAAATAAATATTTTATTACTTAATTCAATAATAAAATATTTTATGTTTGACAGTGTACTCTTAAAACAATATTGTTTTAGGAATAATTAAATCTTCTATACGCCAATCCTCATATAAATCATTTGGAAGAAATCTTCTTAGTATTAATGGCATTTTTTTTTGTAATAATTCTTGTATAGCAATGAATTTTGTATCCATAATATCTGGACTTACATTAACCATGGGATTCATCCCACAAGATAATTGCTGAGCTCTTATTCCAATTATTTTAGTTAGTTCATGAGTTGTCATCATAGGACTAGATATTCTTTTACGACTCTCTAATCTTTCATATGTTTTATCTTTACTAACAATTTCAAATTTATGATTATCTGAAATATTTATTGTATTTTCATCATCATCAATATCATCTAAATCTTCTTCTTCTAAATCATCGTCCGCTTCTTCTTCTTCATCATCTGCTACTAATAGAATCTCCTCTTGTGCTTCATCTTCATCGGCATCGTCATCAACTACGCTTAATTCTTCACTAACGTCACTTTCATCAAAATCAAATTCTTCACTCATTATAATGTATATTATTATTTAAATTTTATATTTCAATCAATTTTTTTTTGATATTATTATTTTTTCCAACTACTGTTACAATAATCACAAATGTATACATATCGCATATCATTACGGTTATATTGTATAAATATAACTCTTGAATCAATCTTTTTATGATAATCAACATGTTTATGAACTTGGCTTAAAAGCGTTCTCGCATCAAATATTTTTGATTTATCATGTAAATTAACAAGTATATTTTCCTCATCTAAATCTACTAATTCAAATGTTCCTAAACTTTCTAGTTTCTGTGTGATTTTATCTTTAATAGAAACAGAATCAGTATATAATGATAAATCAGTAATAATTAATACTTCATTTAAATTATTCTTATTACTTATACAATTATCATTAATACATTTTATAGTATTAACTCTAGGTAAAGTAGGATCATATCGTGTATATTTATTAAATATTATATCATTTGTTCTATTATTTTCATTATATATATTTTCATAAACACACCTTTTAGGATTAGGATCATCTACTTTAAAATCGCAATTTCTACAAGCATATGATAATCCTGTGTCATCTGTTGAAGAGTGAATATAAAGCATATTATTACATAAATTACAGAACTTCATCGTATAAATATATAATATATTATCTTTTTATATCTTTCAATTTTTAAAATTATTCTAAATATATAATTCTGTTTTTTAAATATCCGACTTTTTCCCCCATAACTTTATTATTTAGGTTATTATTTAATATATAAATATTATTTTCCATATCAACAAAAAATTTTTGTTTATTAATATAAAATTCTACAACTTTAATATTGGTAGGTTTATAATTATCTATCTTTTTTTGTAATAAATTACAATAAAAATCTATGATAAATTTTAAATTATTTATCATATATTTATTTATTTTATTTATTTCTTAAACTAATAATACCCCAAGAAAATAATATAAATCCAATAATTCCTATTATAAAACCAACGTGTGCTCTGTTGCTCATATATTTATATATTTCTAGCCATGCATCTACTTGCTCTTTTTTATGAATGTAATTAAGCATCCATTTTGATTTAGGCATTAATTTATAAAATAATGTCTGTGTTAACATTATTATTACAATTGACATACAAATCATAGTTCCCTTAGGTGTATCTATATTATACGAAATGTATAAATAAATACATGCTAATAATATACCTAATATTTTACCTTGTATAGCATATTTAAATCTTTCATTCACAATTTCTAAATATATTTGCTTTTGTTCTTTATTAAGCGTTTCTGTGAAAGTATGCTCTATTAATTTTTTTTTTGTGCCTAGGAATAAATATAAATAACCTACAATAAATGCGAAAGATAGTGCGCACGATAAATAACACGTCATTTATATACACATGTTTGAAAAAAAAATATTTTTATAGTTTATAAATAAGCGACTTTAATGGTAGATCATATATTAAAAAAAAATGTTACAGATTTTTTAGCGGATAACTCCAATAAAAAATTTGAATTAGCACAAAATAGACTTAAAAATTATAGAAATATTCAAATTAGCGATTTTAGTCTAATTGAATCAAGATGTTTGTGGATGGCATTACTTGTTTATAGGTTTAAAAAAGATATGGAAATAACTGAATATTTATGGATAAAAGCAAAATTATTTATATTATCAGTTTTGCGTAATGAGAGTGATTGGAAACAAAAGGCTAGAGATTATTTAGATATATTTAACAAATGGAAAACAGATGATTTTTTAAATTTTGTTTCAGATATTGCTAGTTTTTATTATAATTTAACTCAAATTAAAAAATCAATTGAAACACAAAATGATAAAAATACAATGTCTGAGTGGGAACCTCATTATAATGTTCTTATAAGCAAAGTCAGAGAGTCATCAAGAAAAATGGGTTTCTTAGAACAACTTGACCAAATCGTGTTAACAATGGAAGATAATAAATATAAAGTTGTTGAAGAAATGATGGCTAAAGTATATTGGGATATGATTGAAAAAGAAATAGAACAAAAAAATTATGATACATTTTTTAGAAATTTAGAAGAGATAAAGCAAAATCTGATAGACATAGCTCCTACTGGATATGATACAAAATTAATACATGAATATATTGATATAGATTTTCTTAAACAGCTTTTTAGACACGAGGTATTTGAAAAAGATAATATAATAGCATCAAGTAGACATATAATAAATTATTTAAAAGAATGGGATGCCTTACATTTCATACATATTTATGACAAAGAATTATCAGAATTAACAAATAATATACTAGAAAATACATTTTCAAAAGGATTACGTTTATTCTTAGAAAAGTCTACAATTCTAACATTAAATCTTGTGACACGAAAAAATCTTTGGAAAAAATTATTGTCCGAAAATCTAGAAAATATGGATGATATTGATTTATAATTTAACTTATTATATCAGTGAATAAGACACCTTAGTTTTCAACCACGAGCACAATGTATAGGTTAAAACGGAAAACAATCTCTAGTTTGAGATAAAAGAAACTTATGCTACAACTATTAATCAACAAGGTTGTTTATTGTGTTTTCCCACTAAGAAAATAAACGGTAAGTTAATAGCAATTAACTATTTTTTTTGTTAAATTATTTCAACTTAACAAAAAAATATATTATATTATTTTCTTTTAGATAAATTACTCTTTATAATATATCTATTTTTAGATTTATAAATATTTCTATTTTGTAATGATAGTCTTCTATTATTCTTTTTTTTTGATATTTTTTTTATTTGTCAATCATTTAGTTTGGTTATTACCCCCTCCTAACCTTGAAAAAGTAGATCGATATATTATATTTATCATTAGCAAATTAAAATGATTTTTTGCTGTTATATATTAACTATACAATTGTATTAAAATCTCCAAAGAAATTATATACTTTTTCTATATGATATAAAATAAATAAAAATAAATAAATTATAGTAAAAGGTAAAATAACGTCTTGTCTTAATACAAATATTACCATTAAAATTATGCCTATCATATATTTGAAAATATCTTTATCTATTAAATTATAAAAAATATATACTATATAATCTATATTAAGTATTATAAATAAAAAAATAATTGTTGTTTTTTTAAATATTAATAAAATTGACAAAAATAGAAAGATATAATAAATAAACATTTAATTATATTTTTTATTATTTTTTTATATAGAAAATTTATCTAATGATGAGTCATTGAAATAATTTTTAAATGTATCTAAAATGGTCTTACCTTCTTTTAAAGCAGGTCCCATTGATTGAAGCGTTTCTATTAATTGTTTTTGTGTCTGCATTAATTCTACTGTTTCTTTTTTTAATCCAGATACTTCTGTGGGATTTAAGCTCTTAAGGGTTTCCATAAAACTTGATTTAGTATCTATTTTATTATTAAGATTGGGTTCAAATTCTTCTTCTTCATCTTGCTCCTTTTTCTTACTAGATTTAGTTTTTGATGAATAATGTTCTATATTAAGCATGCTTTTTCTCTTCTTTAAAGGTTGTTTATCTAAAAATATATAAATTAGAGCAGTTGTAACACCTGATACAGATATACTTATCCTTAAATCTTTTGACACCATATATAATACTACAATCATTGAGGTAAATATTAAATAGTAGATAACATTATTTATTTTTAATAAATACACAAAAATCGCTAAAAAAGTTATAATATAAAGTACGTTATTAATATCCATATATTATAATTTAATATTTTATTTATATTGTAATTTATTTATATTTTCCAATACTTTTAGATGTGTCAATAGAATGTTTTGTGTCTAGCTATAATTATATAGTTTGGAATTGTTTTAATTTCTGCTTTACATCATCCGATAATTCAACTCCAAAATCACCAGTTTTTTTAAATGTATCATATTCTTCTTTAGAAAGTTTATACGTGTTTCTTCCGGAATAAGCACGACATAATTTAACAAATTTATTTAGTCCCTTGGGATCATCACTAGTATGAGGACCTTTACACAGTGGACGACAAGCATTATTTATAAAAATCCCTTTTAAATTATATATTAATGTGGCAAAATCGATACTAAAATTATTTTTTATCATATCTCTAAATCTAATAGCATAATTAAAACTATGAATATTGTCATCGTCATCAAAAAGATCAGGATCAAGTTCAGTTGTAACTACATGAAAATAATAATCATGATTATTTAATTCATATTGACTAAAATGAGTGTTTAACATTTTATTAACCTGATCACAGGTTGGAAATAAAGAACCTTCAAAATGCATTAAGAAATAAGATCTCATAGTATATATCTGAGGTAATTCTTCGCTTAATTCAGGGATTGATGGAGTAATATGACCTAGTTTTCTTAGTCCAGCAGGTTGAGTAAAATTGAGAAAACACCAATTTTTATTGTTTGTAAATTTACTATTATGACTATGTGTATGTATTATATATTCTCTATTAATTGATACATCATCTATACTCCAATTCAACTTTCATATTTATTTAAAGTTTCATTAGTGATAGGTTTTTTAAAGTATTATTTAGAAAATCTATCCATAAATCTCTAGTTTTGGTTCTGCAATTAGATATTCAACAAGCAGTAATATAATTAGTGCTTTCTGGTATATCTAATAATTCATGTTCAAGATCACACATCCGTGTCCAAATATCGTATAGACAGCATTGGGATCTATAACTATACTATCTTTAATTTCGTTAAAATGTTTTACTCCAGGACATTCTCCATCTAAGTTTTGAGAAGTTTCGTTATATAAACACTTTTGTGAAGAATTACTGCCTCCTTTTTTATTTCACAATGATTTATTTTTATGATTATAAAATCTTTTAGAATAACGGATATTCATTATATAATATAAAAAATAAATTATAATTTCTATAAAAATATTAATATATTTAGACCTATAATATATTATAAGCTAATTGCTCGTCTAATAGGGACGGATTCATATAAGTCTTCTTCTTCATCATTATCCCAAAATAACCCAAGGAAATCTGATTTAGATTGTGATCTTCTTAATTTTACGAATTTGTTATCTGAAATAATTCTTGAAAAACGAGTAGCACGATTTCCATTACAAAGTATACGACATGATGAATTAATAAACTTTCCAGGTAAATAATCCATTATACTTGCATAATCTATGCTGAAATTATTAATCTTTTAAATTTATCATGACCTGTAATTAGTGAATAGTTATAATTATTTAATATGTTTTGTTTATAATTTTGGTGTAATAGTTTACATACTTGTAATGTAGTAGGAAAAAGAGATCCAGCATAATGTTGTAAATAATACATTTCTAATGTATAAGGTTGTTGTTTAATATTCCAATCATTAGTGTCTATAAAATTTTTACTTTTTTGATTATTTATTATCATATCTCCCATTTTTCTTAAACCAGCATATTCACCCATTCTTAAAAAACATACATTTTTATTATTAACATACGATTCCCCTTGTATATGTTTATATAAACCCATAACATTTCTATATTTTATATCATGAAAATCTGATAATGAACCATCTAAATGTCTTACTTCATCTGTAGAAAAATAATATTTTTCTAATCTATTTAAATCTAATGTATTATTAAAAAAATCTTGATTAAGTCTTGGATTATTTTTTGTTGTAAGTCCACACGCTGTTGTGCTATAATATTCACAATTTACAGGCACTATAAGAACTTCATTTTCTAGATCACACCCATGACCAAGTATTGTATAAATATAATTGGGATCTTTATTCATCATATCTTTTATTTCTATAAAATATTTTAAACCTGGACATTCATTTTTCATTTCATTAATGCTATAATTATAGATACATTTTTTTGAAGAATTACTGCCACCTCTTTTATTATTCCTTAATGATTTATAACGTGTATATGAATTATAAATATGCATATAATAAATAAATATTTATTTATTGTATAATAAAATTAGTGCATTTTTTGCTTATTTCGCTTATTTCTTTTTGTTACATAAAAACATTTAGGTTCTATTATATCTTCCGTTTTTGATGTTATTATTTTATCTAGAACAATTTTTGTTTTGAGATGTTCTTCTAATTTAGTCTGACTTGAATTATCACTGATTTTTGAAACAAACCAAAAATCACTTGCCATTTCAGAATTAATAATAAATTCATAAGGCATATAGAAATAACCTTTATCACCCCAAGTTTCTCCCCAACTATTTCTTACTATAAATACTTTTCTAGTTTCATCAAAACCTACGGCAGCAACAGCGTGTCCTCCTAATATTTTTTCGTTATCTTTTGGTATTGGCATAATACCTGTTTTAGCAACATCTGGACTCTCAAAACTTTCATATACTTGAAAGCCAAACACTACAGGATATCCTTCTATTAATGCTGCCTTTAATTGTTCTAAGTTTTGTCTAACTGCTTTAAAATCTTTAGTCTGATGTAATTTAGCTTCATCATAACAATTTTGACTAGGTTTTTCGGTAAATTTACTTATATCGTAAGGCCAGTCGCTTTCATTACATACTCCTATTGTATTAATAGATTTAATACCATCATGAATTTCAGCACCACTATCTTCAGCTGTATGACCTTCCATATTACGTTCATTATAATAAATAAAAAGACGACTTGGAATAAATGGTGTCTCTACCATTTGTTTTATTTCATCATAATGATAACTAAATGCTATAGAATTTGCTGTGCAACTTCCTAGATGTCCTTGATCATAAATGGGTGGACACTTTTCTCTTAAATCAACTAATTTTATATGATCTACAATAGAATTAAATACATATTTTTCACATTCATTATATTTTTCGCCCTTTTTCCATCCATATCTATTTAACTTAGATACAAGTGATGAACTAAATAGAGAATTATATAAAGAATTTACCCAACCTAACATTTGCTTTTTTATATATTATATAAATATTTTTTTATATCATAATATAAACTTAAAATATCTATTAATTTTAATTGAATTTTTATAATAAAAAATATAATACAAGTAGTTATTAAGGTATAATAAATAAAATAATAAATATTTAGTAAATAAAAAATATTTAAAATTATTATTTATAAATATAATATATAATAATAATATATGACAAAACGAAAAAATCAGCAAAAGATAGAATCTTCTGTAGAAAGTAATGTTGAAAATCAAAATGTTGAACAATCTGTTGAGGAAGATACTGTTGAGCAATCAGCAGAAGTTCCTGTAGAAGAAGCTCCAGTTGAACAAGCTCCAGTTGAACAAGCTCCAGTTGAACAAGCTCCAGTTGAACAAGCTCCTGTAGAACAAGCTCCAGTTGAACAAGCTCCAGTTGAACAAGCTCCAGTTGAACAAGCTCCAGTAGAACAAGCTCCAGTTGAACAAGCTCCAGTTGAACAAGCTCCAGTTGAACAAGCTCCTGTAGAACAAGCTCCAGTTGAACAAGCTCCAGTTGAACAAGCTCCAGTTGAACAAGCTCCAGTAGAAGAAGCTCCAGTAGAACAAGCTCCAGTTGAACAAGCTCCAGTAGAAGAAGCTCCAGTTGAACAAGCTCCAGTTGAACAAGCTCCTGTAGAAGAAGCTCCAGTTGAACAAGCTCCAGTAGAAGAAGCTCCAGTAGAACAAGCTCCAGTTGAACAAGCTCCTGTAGAAGAAGCTCCAGTAGAAGAAGCTCCAGTTGAACAAGCTCCAGTTGAACAAGTAACACCAGAACAAGTTAATATAGCTGAGGAATACACACAAAAAATAGAAATAGAATCTAGTTTAAATACACGTTCCATTCAACAACCAGTTGAAGAAAAAAAAAAAACTGGTTGTTTTAATTATTTTATGCGAAGATTTGGAAAATCATAAATTATATTTTTAAACAAAAAATTGTTATTTAAAGATATAATAAATTAATTAATTATATAATATGAGTGAATCAAATCTGCAACCAGATATTTCAAGTAATATCAGTGACAAAGAAGCTACTGAAATTAACAGTTATTTAGATAACGAATCTGAAGATCAAAAAGTTAAAAAATATTTAGATGATTTGAAAAGCAAATTAGCAAAAAAAGAAGAAACATCTAATGATGACGCACAAAAAGATGATGTAAAAGCATATTTAGATAATTTAAAAAAAAAATTAGCTACAAATAATAATACAACAAGTAATGCTAATATACAAAATGTTGGGAGAGAACATTTCGATAATCGTGTAAGAGATTATCTTTCAAAAAACAAAGTCAAATTATATGTTTTAACACCTTGTTATGGAGGTTTGTGTCATGTCAATTATATCAATAAAATAATGGAAACAAAAGAAGTATTACAATCTTTAGGAATAAATTTTGTATTACAATTTATTCGCAATGAAAGTCTTATTACACGAGGCAGAAATAATCTTACTGCTAAAGCAATGAGTGATCCTGAAATGACACATATATTATTTATTGATAGTGATATTACTTGGGAACCAATTCATGTTATAAAATTACTTATTGCTGATAAAGAATTGTGCGGTGGTATTTATCCTATTAAAAAATATCATTGGGATAGACTTACGCCTGAAAATATAGAAAAAATAACCCAAAAGAAAAATTTACCATATAATCAAGGATTAAGCGATTCACAAATATTATATCATAATTTACTTCATTATAATTTTAATCACTTGCCTAATGCGAATGGAGTTCAAAATAATTTAATGGAAATATATACATTAGCTACAGGTTTCATGATGATTCAGAGAAAATGTATTGAAAAAATGATTAAATCATTTCCACAGTATAAATACACTGATGATTGTGGATTTTTGCAAGGTGAAGAAAATAATTTTGCTTATGCTTTATTTGATTGTGCTATAATTAATGATCATTATTTTTCAGAAGACTGGTTATTTTGCCATAGATGGAGAGAGATTGGTGGACAAATTTTTGTAGATATTACAATTGATTTGTGGCACACTGGACAAGAAGATTATGTTGGAAGATTAATTAGTACATTAAATATTAGTTAATATATAAAAAATAAATTATATATATTTATTGTAGTGGAGGTATAATTTTAAAAACAAATTGTAATTGGATTAATTAGTCTAAACAAATATTGTTTTTATTATATTTTTTAAAAGCGCGCACATTTTGATAATTACCACTATTTATTGTAGGATTGATTCCTATATACTCCTCCACTACACCTAGATGAGCTCAAATATATAGATTTTAAACATTATATTTTATAATATTTAATTTATTATACAGTTATAACATTTATTAATAGGTTCATTTGTTATTTTAACTTCATTTTCTGTTGGATTATGATAATTAATTAATTGTGTTCGTTGCTTATGACTTAGCTCGGAAGGGATATATGTGGTAGGTCCCATCATTTTGTTTTTTTTTTTTTATTTATTTGTATTTATCAATCAATTTTTTTACAAATACAAAATATATGACATTTATTTGTAAAATTTGTGAAGCAGAACCAGGAAGTCATTCATTTTCTAAAATTCGTGAAGAAAATAATATTAGTGTATTTTACACATGTCCATATAAATCAATTAAATATAACGATTATGATGGTATAATATCGCATTACAAAGGAATTATGGATGAACACGGCGACAAACCTTGGATATGGATATTTGATAGTGTAAATTTTAGTATAAAACACTTTTTGGAAATAAAAATAGCTATATCTCTTTCTAAATTAATAAATAATTATAGCAAGAATTTAAAAAAAATAGTAATTTTAAATCCAACTTGGCATATACGTGCTACACTAAACATAGTTAAACCATTTTTAAGTGAAAATGTAACAAAAATAATTAAAATTGATGAAAAGAATAGTATTCAATAATAAAATATTTAAATTTGACTTATAACGCACTTTTGACTTATTACTTGATTAAAATTCCTATCAAAACTCTGTTTTCTACAACTTTCTAATTTAGGACATTTATGTGTTTCTGGAAGTCTATGAACATTACAATAATTACATTTACAATATACGCAATCACCTATTCCGAATGTAGCAACACCTTGGCAAATGGCACATCTATTCTTAGTAATCTTACTATAAAGATAACTTTCATCTTCATAATTAATACAATTTTGAAGAGGTGATTTACTATCTTCAGTTGAATAAATAAATATATTGCTTATATCTTTTCCTAATTTTTCAGACAAATATTCTTTCAATTGATAAACATTAAAAATGTTATCTATTTTATATTCTATTTTGCTATCTTTGGCTATTGAAACCAATACAGACACGGTCATATCTTAATTTATATAATGTATTGATAAATTAATTATCAATTTTTTATTAATATTCATAATTAGACATAATGAAACCCTTTAAGCTGTCACTTTGTTCATTATTATATTTATAACCTATATATATCATATTTTCAATACGGACACCGCCAATTTCATAATATATTTCAGGTATATTTACTAAATATTCTTTATTAAAATAAATACCAGGTTCAATTGTAATCACATGACCCTCTTTTAGTATAGTATTATAATTATATAAATCTTCTAAATCATGCACTAATAAACCAACATGATGTCCTATACTATGTGTATAAAAATACTTAATTAAATTTTTTGATTTTACATAGTCACGATTAAAAACATCAATCATACTATTCCACGAATCATCGCCATCTATTTTTTGTAGATTTTTAAAACAATCTATTAATGTTAAAACACAATAATCATTTAAATCTGAGAGACTTATCCCTTTATTAAGATTTTCATTTAAAAATTTAAGTGTGTTATCATGAGCAGTTTTAACAATATTGTAAATAATATTATGTTCTGCACTAACTTTTCCGATTCTCAGAGTCCGAGTTATATCAGCACAATATCCAAATATATTTTTAGCACCACAATCTATCAACAAAAAATTATTATTTGATACATTACTATTATTATCAATATAATGAATCGCTGATGCATTAAAACTAGAAGCAATAATTGGACTATATGCTACCTCAAAATTATTATCAATAAATGTTTTTAAAAATATAGATTCAATATTATTTTCGCTATAGTTGTTATTATTATTAATAAAATCTATAGTATTATCAAATGCCATAAGTGTTATATTGATAGAGTCTTGTATTTGTAAAATTTCCCATTCATCTTTAATAATCATCATTTCACATATATTTTTCTTTATCTCTAAACTTATTTCATCAATTGTTTTATCAAATTTAGATATATCTTCTAATTTAATTATAGGTGAAATTAGATTTTTATAATTTCTTCCAGAAATAGGATCATTTTTAGTATACATCGTCACATCATAATTACTATCTTTAATAGATACTACTAATAATGAATCCTTTAATACAAAATGTGAAGGTAATAAACTCAAATATAAAAAATATTGATTGATAACAGGTCTTCTGAAATCATCATCAATCATTGTAGAATGTATGTAAAATTTAGTATTATTAATTTTACTTGATAATAATTGTAATCTTTTAATAAGAGTATTATTATGTAATAATTCTATATTAATATCATTCATATATCTAAATATGTGAAAAAATTATAAATTTATTTCATTTTCCATAATTGATACATACTTAATATAATTATCTAATAGATGATAATTTAATGAAAACATCTTAAACTTATTATTTTCTTCAATATCTATTTTTATTTCTTTACTAACACTATAAAATTTAATTGGAGGTAAATAAGGTATAGGATCACAACTATGATAAAAATTCCAACTATTTTTTATCCATTCATTATATACTCTACTAAATTCATAATTTCCAGATTTTGGAGCTCCAAAAGTTATATTACATAATATAAGTTTATTTTTCTCTATAAGCTTATGATAAATAGAATAAATTATTAATGAAGTTAGAATAGATGCTGAACCACCCATACTATGTCCTGTTAAAATGATTTCATATCTATGATTTTCACCGTAAAATGTATTTAAATATTTATCAATAATATTTAACACTTTATATTTTAAATAATTACATATCTTATAAAATCCATCGTGCACATGAGGCAATAATTTATTTTTTCTCTCGTGCGTTAAATAATAAGGATTATAACATATATCTATAAATTTTTCATTAAAAGCACTTATATCTGTGATTATATCGCTAAAAGTTTTAGTTCCTCTAAATGCTATAAATAATCGTCCTTCAACATCATTTGTATATATAAATTGAGCATCTGGAATATTATAATCTAGACAATCATATAATTCAATTTTATCAATAGTATGCTTAATTTCATTCCATATTTTAAGCCATTCTTCTGGTATATTAAGTGTGCGATCTTTATTTAATTTATCAATCTCTTCTCTAGTATGATATGATAAATATGAAAGAAACATTGTTTCTTTAACTAAACTTTTTTTCATTATATACTAATTACTTTAAATTTATCTTATATTAAAAAGATAATTATATTTTTAAATATATGACTAATAGTGTTCCAATTATATTAGAATATATATGGTTAGATGGTAATGGTGATTTAAGGTCTAAATATAGAACTATTTATTCGGATAATGACCAAATTGATATTCAAAAATGGAATTATGATGGGTCGTCAACATATCAAGCTGATACACAAAATAGTGAAGTAGTATTAAACCCTATTGCTTATTATCCCAATCCATTTTTTAATAATTCAAGATCATTTTTAGTATTATGTGAAACATTTTATGAAAAAGAAGTAGATGGTGAGTATAAATTTATTCCAACAAATACAAACGCTAGACCTTATGCTGATGTTATATTTAGAAATAATCCTAGTTTAAAACCGCTTTTTGGTATTGAACAAGAATATTTTATGATGACACCTTGTGAAACGTATACATCTCAGACACCTCTAGCATTTTCAGGAAAAATAATTCCTAAACGGCAAGGTGATTATTATTGCGGTGTAGGCAATCAACATATTAAAAAACGGATGCTAGCTGAAAAGCACTATGAATACTGTATTAAAGCTGGTTTAAAAATAAGTGGTATTAATGCCGAAGTTGCCCCTAGTCAATGGGAATTCCAAATAGGTCCTTGTTATGGATTAGAAGCCGGTGATCAATTATGGGTAGCTAGATATATTTTACATAAATTAAGTGAAGAATTTGATGTGAATATCAGTTTTAAACCAAAACCAATAGAGTCTCCATGGAATGGTTCCGGACTGCATGTTAATTTTAGCACGACTGAAACACTAGAAGAAAATGGTCTAGAAAAAATTAAAGAGTATCTTTCTAATATGGAGCCTAAACATAGTAAACATATTGATGTTTATGGAGATAATAAAGAAAGATTATCTGGAGATTGTGAAACAAGTAATATAGATAAATTTACAGTTGGATATGGTAATCGTGGATGTAGTATCAGAATACCTAATGCTACACTAAGGGCAAAATCTGGATATTTTGAAGATAGAAGACCTGCTTCTAATGCTAATCCTTATTTAGTCACAAGTATAATATTTAAGTCATGTTGTCTTCCTCAAATGGAGTAATTGTTCTCTTTTTATCAAGCGAATCAATTAGTTCTTGTGGTAAATTTTTAAAATCTATATTAAATCCATCATCTCTTAAACAGTAATTTCTATATATAGCAGGTGGATTTTGAAATTCATTAAATGAATATTGATAAATTTCTTTAAACATTTTGTTAGAATATTTGTTTGTAATGGTAATATCAGATCTTATATAATAAGATCTTATATTTCTATTCTTACTAACATTACAATATTCATAATCAAGATTACCTAAATATTTATTATTGAGTATAAATTGTTCAGTATATTTTGGTTGTAGATAATAAAAACCATTGGGTAGAATATTAAAAATTCTGGCAAATAAACTATTAGGAACTAACATTTATTATATTTAATATAATGTAATAGTTTTTTATATATATAGAAAATATAAATGTCTAACTTATTTGCAGACTATTCTTATCCAAAAAATAATTATGACTTTAATTATAGTGGAATTGTAAAAAAAAATTATGATCCTAAAAAACTAGGTATTAATAATGCTGCTACAATTTGGCAATTTAAAAATAATTTAAAAAAAGGAACTATATTTATGGATGGGCTTATTTTGGAACCAACCCCTAGACCCACCGATATATCTGGTATAACTGATATTGATAATAATAATAAAGAAGAAGTGAAAAAAAGTAATGATAATTTTTTGAAGACACCTCCTTATAAAAAATTTAGAGTAGATTATCCAGAAAGTAAATATCCTACAAGTGGAATCTATAGCAGTAGTTATTTTATACAAAGTGGTTTCTGTCCTGTAAGTATAGCTAAAACAAAGAGTGAATGTAAAGCGATGGATCCTAAATATATATGGATGCCTAATTTAATTCCATTACCCAAATTATCTATGGATTTTTATAAAAAAGAGGCAAACCGTCAGAAAAATGCTGAATCAGAAGGTAAATGTTATAAACCAAGATATAGTTATATCAATCATGCCGCTGATTCTGGAATGGCTGATGGTTTAATGCCAAGTGTTCTTAAAGATGTTGTTGATTTAAATCCAGGTAATTTTATGAAATTATTAGATGAAGGATATATTGAAGGAAACGAAAACGGTAAACCTCCACGTTTTGAACTATTAAAATGTGTTGAAGGTTTTCAAGGCTCAGATGTTGGTGAGTATATATCAAAAAATATAGTAATAAGTATTATATTTCTTTTGATTATATTGGTATTTTATCTATATTTTTTATAAACTGCTTTTTTAGACTATTACCATTTGATTATCTTGTATATATAAACACATATATTTTATTATTTGTTCCATACACCGTTTTGAGGACTCATAGAGATTCCTTATAAGCACACGATTTATTTCATCTAAATTACATTATATTTTTTTTTGTAAAAATAAATTAAACTTTATTAGGTTTAGATTAAATGTAATAATATTGGATAGATATATGCTTTTATATATATATCAAAAATTAGTTATGAGTATTTTATATAACCTATTTATATATTTTCTTTACTGATAATATTATTTTTGTGTATGCCGATTGAATTATTTCATTGTCTGAATATAATATTTTTCTATATCTTATTTTAAATAGTGACTGTATTTATTCTTAAGTTTAAGTAGATTTTCTAATGTCTCTTTATCATCAGATAATGTTTTATCTATATAATTTTCATTATTAAAATTTATCTCATTTTCAATTGATATTTTATACTTATCTAACATTGTATTGTATAACATATTATATTTTTTATAAAATTTTTTTTGACTCATTTTTGTTTCTACTGTTTTATCAAAATCAATTTTACTTAGCTTTAATTTTATTAATTCTGGTAACATTTTTTGATAAGAAGGTGATTCTTCTAATTTTTTTAATTTTTCATTTAATATAAGTAGCTTATTTTCCATTAGCCTGATTACTTCTTCATCATTTTTCTTTTTTTCTTCATCTATAAGGTCTTGTTCCTTTATAATTTCAATATTATTTTCAATAAAATTTAAATACTTGTTAGGTCTTAAATTATTTACTTGAATAATTACACAAAAATACGAATCATCAACAGATGCATACCAACTTATATGATCTGTATATTTAACAATCTCTTCTTGTCTGAGATAATAATAACTTGGTGGTATTATTCTATAATAATTAAATTGTTTTTTTAAGTGTTGTTCAACATTGCTAGGATCATCTAAATTAATACTATTAATTGTAATTATTTCTGGATTGCCTGAAATCCAATCTTTATTTGGATTATGTCTTTTAAAGTCATTTAAGAAATAACTTGTTTCTACTCTTTCATCGTAATTTTTTTTATATTTACTTTTTTCTTCATCAGTTAAATTATCCCATCCAATAAGATGAAAACTATTAGTATTATTTTTAATATAATACCCTGATAAATGGAATTTACTCATTATATCTTTAATACTAGGTGCTTTTTCATCTATTATAGGTTTTCCTAATAGTTCTTCATATTTTTTTTTATTAAGAAAAAAAGCGTATTTTCCTTCCATTAAAGTAATTCCTCCTTTTTGTTTTATTGAACGTTTAAGTCTTTTAGAATATTTTCTATTTCTTGATACCATATATTATTTTATATATATTATATTTATTTTTTTTATTAATGAATCCTAAGAATATTTAATAAGTTAAATCATTTATTTTATCTGAAATATTATAATAGTTTATTATAATGTTTTAGATAATAATAAAGAAGTTCTTAGAATTTATACGTCGGTGAATATATATTAAAAAATATAGTCATTATTTATTTTTAATTAATTTATATTTGATGTTTTTAAATTTTAACGCATAAGAAAATATCAATTAAATTTATATATTTAATAAACTATTACAATGTTTTGATAGCAATAGGAGGTGTGAATAAAATATTTCTTCAATTTTTCTAATAGTTAGTGCATCTTTATCTTTTTAAACTCTTCCTAATAATTTAATCTATTCAGCTTTATTAACATAAAAAACAGGTAAACCACTGATTAATGTTAATCTAGCTATATATTTGTTTTTTTATGGTTTAAATCATTAAGTATTTTTATTATAATAATCTTTTTATATTCATTCTTTATCAGCACCTTTTATTGAAGAGAGTATGACAGATGAATTAGGATTTTTATTTACTATTCTATCATATGTATTTGTTTTTAATGGATTAACATTAATAATAACACAACAATCTATTTTTAATTTTTCTAAGTGCTTTAGTGAAATAAATACATCAATAAATTCTTCTATTTCTTTATCATTTTCCAAATTTATAGAGACTAAGTCCTGATTTGTTAGCTGTGAGTTTTGTGATTTATAATAACCAATTTCAGCGTTTAGTCCTTTATCTAATAGTTTATCAAATTCATTGTATACGTAAGTATCTGTAGTGCGTGACTTTATTTTTTCTTGTTTTCGTTCTTGTATTTTCTCATCCGAGTAATACGAAACCAAACCTGGTATAACAAAACCTATTAAAAAGGGAGATATGATAATATTACCTATATTTACTCCTATTAATTTAACAGCATCAATTGCTCTTTCATTATTACTTATAACAAGTTTTGCCACTCCACTATTATTTTCAAGTCTATATGCTTTTAATGATAATTGGGAATTTAGTTTATTAATACTTGGCGCATTTTGCCCCTTAACTACATTGCCAAATAAACTATTATATGTTTCTTTATTACAAAAAAAACCATATTTACCACTTTTAAATGTTATTCCACCATTTAAATTGTTTTTTTTAAAGGATCGTTTTGATTTTTGTTTTTTAGTTAAAATACTCTTTCGTTTTGATAATATCATATATTATATAGAAATATTAAAATCTATGTAGTATATTTAATTAAATAAATCACACATAAATGGTTTATATTGTTTATTATGGCTGTCATAAAAATATCTACATGTATATGGATTGAATGAAACAAAATGATCAACAGATTGATTGTTAAAAAAAATAATTAATATTAAAAATAAAATGAATATTATTTTGATCATATATAATAGACATATATTTTTATTCGCCTGTAATAGTATAGAATTCTCCCAAAGGTAAAAGTATATCTTCATCATATAATTGATTAATTTGATTTAAATTGTCTCCAGATACCATTAAAAGTGGTTGACTGTCATATGTTTGACAACTATCATCATGATTATAGTTGTACCAAAGTGGTTCTTCTTCAAACTCAATATTTTTATTGTGTCTTGGATATGTTTCCATTTTTTCAGGATGTTGTTTGAATTTATTAAATGTTTTATTAAATACATTCCACTGAATTTCATTTCCTCCTAAAACTCTAAGAACATTGTGTCCATATGAAAGTGCATAAAGGATTTGACTAAATCGTAAGCTTTTAGTATCACCGCTTATTTTTAGTAATATATGTTGTGTATCTTCATATAGTCTTTTAATTTCGTGTCTTCTGGAACTTCCATGACATAAACTCTTATATCTGTTGTAAAATATTGCAGATACACGCATAGCCTGTTCGTATTCCTCTGTATTATTAATTTCTACAGAATGTGCCATAATGTTTGTTTTTTATTAAATTTAAAATTATTGTTTTTCAATTTTTTTACATATAATACATATCAAGGCTGTAAATACCAATTTTCACCAGGTCTTCCTCCAGTTTTAATACCACAAAATAAATATGGATGTAAACATAAACTTTGATTAGGTGGATTATGATAACCACGATTGCAAAAATATTCTAATGAATATTTGATAAAAAAACTAACTATTAATATAATAATTATTCTTACAATGTATTGTTCCATTTATATATTATCTATACACTTTATATTTGTAATATTTTAAAAATTGATAAAACATTATTTAATATCAATAATAAAAATGAATGAGTATGAAAAAATAGAATATATATTTAAAGGTTTTTTTCTACCAGAAAAGAGTGTAGAAATTATTAATCCTTTTACAGGTAATGGTATACTAACAAATAAATTTTTAAAAGACTATAAGTGTATTCTTTATGATTTAGAGCCTGATAATGATACTATTCAAAAACGAGATATTTTCTTAGATCCACCTGATTATAATAATAAATTTATAGTAACACAACCGCCAGTTTTGGCACTGAATATGACAAAAAAAAAAGAAATATTTAAAAAATATGAAACTGATAATTTATATAAATGCTTTTTAAAACAATTAATTATGGCTGAAAATATAATTGGAGGAATAATTATTCTTCCATTAAATTTTTGGTGTTCAACACGAAATATTGATATTAAATTACGACAAGGTTTTTTAAGCATTTATAATATTATTAAATTAAATATATATGAAGAAGTTATTTTTGAAAAATTGAGTCATACTATATGTTCTTTCCAATTTATTCCTAAAACATTGGAAAAAAATATACCTATTGAAATTTTTCCAAGCAGTTCAATACTAAGCATAGATTTAAATGAAGATAATAATTATACTTTTGGTGGAGAAATTTTCAATCTACAAAAAAATGAAAAATATCAGATCACAAGATTATATAAAAATGGAACACCTAACACTAATATATTAGTCAAATGTATTGATGATAATAAAGATAACATGATATCTATGAAAATAGTTAATGATACAGAACTAGTATATGATAATTCTGATAATAAATCAGAGAGAGGATATGCTACATTAGTAATATTACCACCTATAACATTAGAACAACAAACTCAATTGGTTTGCGATTTTAATAAATTTATAAATGAAGAACGAGCTAAATATCACTCATTATTCTTATTAAATTTTCGTGAGAGTATATTAATGGCAAGAAAGCGAATATCTTTTGAATTAGTATATAGCATAGTTGGATTCTTATTAAATAAATTTTAATTTAAATATATTTATATTATAAAAAGTATATTATGTTATATGAAAAATATAGACCCAAAATATTATCTGAATATATTGGCAATGAAAAAATAATAAATGAATTAATCATTTGGTTAGAAGGATATTATAATCCTGAATTATTAAAAAATACGGATAGAAAGGCTAATATATTGATCATTGGAGCACCAGGTATTGGCAAAACCAGTTTAGCGCATTTATTATTAAACAAATTTAATTTTGATGTTATAGAATTTAATGCTAGTGATTTACGAAATGCTGAACAAATTGAAAATGTATTTAATGACATATTAAAATCGTCAAATAATGTAGCACATATGATGAATAATAATAAAAAAAAAATAGGTGTAGTAATGGATGAAATAGATGGTTTGTCTAGTGGAGATAAGGGGGGTATGAAAAAAATACAATATTATTTGCAGAAAAATAATTTTTTTTGTCCTATAATTTTAACCAGTAACATATCTAATAATTTAAGTTTAAATTCAAAAAAAATAAATGAGATACGCAAAAGCTGTAGTATACATATACTAGAAAATATACCTAATTATATTATATATAATCATATAGATAGTATTATAAAAAAAGAATGTCTCACTGAATATATTACAGCTCCATTTTTAAATATACTTATACAAAATAGTAAAAATGATTTTCGTATTATTTTTAATTGTATTGACTTAGTAAGATTACTGATAAAGACAAAAAAATTAGATATAGGAGAAATGTGGGAATATCTGAAAAACAATTCCAAAGATATAGATTATGATATTTATCAAGGAACAGAACGTATTTATAGATCAAATATGACATCAGATGAAATATTTACACTATTTGATTTAGAACGATATAATTTGCCTATTTCTGTATGGGATAATTTATATAAATATATTACTCATTTTGATACGAATGAACTTTTATTAATTAAACGTGTGCTTAGGAATTATGTAGATAGTATACAAATAGAAGATCAAATTTATAATAAATTAAACTGGGAATTATTTGATAGTCAATGTTCACTTACAATATTTACTGTATATATAATATTTCGTTATATAGATAATAAATCAAAGAATATGCATAATCGTGATAATTTCAATACAAAATTGTTATCCAGAATGAATTGTATTAATGCTAATCGCGACACAAGAGAAAAAATAACTAATAATTTTGAATTAGATAAATGTAATTATCATTTGTATATTGAATATTTAATGCTTTCATTATTAGAAAATCCATTACATATTAAAATTAAATTAGATGAACTTAACATAAGTAAAGAAGAATGTTTAAGATTGCTAAAATCATCTGAGTGTAAAGATAGAATCCTACCTAGATTAAAAGATATTGGCATTATTACTCAAAAGGAGTTAGAAAAAGCTATTTAAAATCAATATGATATAAATTCTAGTGTATTATTTTTAAAATAGTGATCATTTCCAATACATATAACTATAGAATCCTTTAATAAAACATCAATAGTGCAATTATCTAAAATTAATAATTCATATGAATTTTTAGGTTGTTTTATTTTTTTTTTTAAACCTTCTATTGTTAAAAAATCAATTGGATATTTATTATTATCCCAATTTTGTTCAATATGTTTTTTTTGAGATAATTTATCTACAATATATGATATCTGATAACATTCAATACCCAAAAATAAATAATAATTTAATAAACTTTTTAAATTATCAATGTTATTTATAAATATATTTTTAATTCCAGTTATATTATGATAATTTTTGAAAATATCAAATAATTCTAGTTTTATGTATTTTATAAATGTAATTTGCTTTTTGAATTCATTTTTAGATAAAGGTAATGTATCAATTTTTTCACATATTAAATATTCATCAATTGTAGGTATTCTGAATCTATTATTTATTATTTTACCTTGAATAAAAATGGATAGACATAATTTATATTTCATAAAGCTATCCAAACAAAATAGTTCCATTTTTTTTATTATATTGTAGTCATCTTGGTTAAATTCTTGAAGAAAGGTTATTTCTCTTTTTACATTTTTGTACATGATCCAATATTTTTTTTTTAAATTTGTTGAAAGCCAGTTGACAAATTCAAATATAGAATTAAATTTAATTTTAATGTGGTCATCATTTGTAATATTAATAAATATAGCATATAATAATTGTTTTTTATTTTGTATATATATCAAATATTCTAGATTATTATCAATAACATTATTATTAATTATTTTTTTGTCTATTTCATTTATTTGTTTTTTATAATTTGGACTATAGATAATATCATAATTAATATTTTGAATCCTATATAATACTTTTAATTCAAATAAGTTAGAATCCATATATTAATTTTATTATGCTCTTTCTAATATTGTTTTTCTTCCATGACATTCTCTACATAATGCAATTAAATTAGTGTATTCATTCGTTCCACCATTAAAAAGAGGTATTATATGATCTATTTCATATGTAAAATCTAGCATCTTTTTACAATTACCACACAACCATTTTTGATTACTTGCTACTATTTTTTTAGACAAAGCGGAAACATTACGATTTTGTTTTTTTATTAAAGGAAATTGATTATAATTATAGACAGTAGGTTTTTTCATAATCCAACTATATATTATTGTAGATATAAATATAATAACTGAAATATAAACACTTTTTGACTTAATAAATAAAGCTAATTTATCAAAATATGAATAATAATGTATTAACAAAAATAAAAAACTTCCAAAAAATAAAAGAAATCTTATCATAAAAATTGAAATAAGATATATATATATATAATATAATATTATATGGAAATTATTGATACATTTTGTGTTCACAAATTAAATAGTTCAAATATATGGTGTAATAACGATATTACTAATCCTGAAAACGAACAACCTATTGTAAAATTAAATGAAATATCTGATGAATTACATTTATCTATAAAGTCATTAGAAGAACATGGTTTATTAAATAGTTATAATTTATTTTCAAATTTAGTAGAATTTTATCAAAACCGTAAAAATGCGGTAGGAGTAAATGAAAAATGGTTAAATTGCTATGAAATAATAAGTTCTCAAAAATTATTGAGTGGTATGAAAAATCTTAATTGTTTATTCAATGATGATATAAATGGTTCATACATGTCATCAACATTACACTATTGTAACACACACGATATTCATATTAATTGGATAGCAAATAATTATATAAATACTAGTAATGATATCATTTTACAATCAAATAATGCTTTTTATAAAGATAATTCAAATAAATGGATAATGGATCGTGATTTTGATGGTAATATTACAAATCCATTGAATTTAAGATTAGCTCAATTAAAAGTAAACAACCGTTTCAAAAAAGGTGCTGATCTATATGTTGGAAATGTGATTTCAAATAATAATGGTGTTATAGATATAGGAAATGTATTTTTAGGATTATTTTGTCTTCAAGGAGGCGGAACAATAATAATCTCTATTGAAAATATATTAAATCCATTAGGAGTTTCTATACTATTATTAGTGGCTAATTTATTTAAAGAACTTAAAATTGTTAAAAATTCTACTACATCTCTAAATAAATTATCAATTAGTATTATAGGCAAAGAATTTTATGGTATTAATAAATTAATTGAAGATAGATTAATATCTATATTAAAAACATATCAATCTTTAGATTATACCAAAAGAATAAATTATCCTTTTTATATTTATTCACCTAGAGTTCAACCACAAATTATTGAATTAATGAATATATTAGAAGATATATATATTTCTAAACAAAAAAATAAAATAAGTCAATTATTAAATCAAACAGATAAGATGAAACAAGAAGATGTATTAGAATTATTAAAAAAATTAACTATAAGTCATAGAGATAAATATATTTACATAAATAATATAAAAAAAATGAATACTATGATCAACACACCTGTAAAATCAAAACCAATAATAGATTTAAGTCACATTAAAAAGGGTGGAAGTAAATATTTTCTAGATGCTTTTAGTTCAAATGCTACACAAAGATTGCTACAAACAGTTATACAAACTATTAATAAATCATTTGACTACAAAAATCCAATTCAAAGAAAATTTAGTGAAAAGTTTATTTTTGATATTAAAAATAGAGTACTTAAAGAGCAACTTTTTGATAGCGAAGTTTATAATTTAATACATCAAGAATTAAATGCTAATTATTATCCTTTTCATGGTTATCCAAATAATGAAAGTGTCAATAGAGCAGATTCAAGAATAAAGACAATTGAAAAATTATTAAATAGTATTAAATATAAACCTGAGATATATGTTGATTATGGTTGTAGTGAAGGCTGTATTACTGCGACTTTAGCAAATGTATTATCATTACCTAAACAAAATGTATTTGGATTTGATATTAAAGAGCCAAAAAATCAAGATAATATTCAATTTATAAAGTTAAGTAAGGAAAAACATAATATACCTCTTGAAAATCAAAAAGTTGATTTTATAACTTGTTTAATGGTTTTACATCACATTTCACAACCTATTCATCAAATCAATGAATTCTCAAGAATACTTAAAAAGGGGGGTATTTTAATAATCCGTGAGCACGATATTGATAGTAATACTGATAAAGATGCGCATAAATTTTTAGATATATTACATGGATTATATAGTATTTCGTGGGCTAAAACTGGAGAGCAAGAAGATCGTGATTATTTAGAAAATAATTATGCAAATTATCATAATAGAGAATTTTGGGATAAAATGATAGAAGGAGCTGGATTTAGAAGATTAAAAAATGAAGAATTAGATATTGAATACAATATGTCCAAAGTAGAAAGAAATTATTCATCTACAAAAAAAATATCTAATCAATACTACGCTTATTGGGCTGTTTATGAAAAGATATAATATATATGAAAAAATATTTATTTATTGATATACGAAAAAAGATATAGAGTTTATAAAAAAACGATTTGATAAGTAGGGATTATTGTTTTTATATAATATCACATCTTGACTATTATTTGTCAATCTAGAAATAGATTATCTTTTTTTATAGATAAATATATTAAACAATATATAAATAATGAATTTCAATGATCCGATTTATCAAAAAATATTATAAAATTAGGAAGTATGGTTTTATATAATGGTATAACTTCAATATGTATTTACTATAGAGATACTTAAATTAAATAAATATATAAAACAATATAACTTATATTATATAAAAGATGTGGAGAAATTGTAAGGAGACACCTACTAAGAGATTATCTAAAACAAATTATGAACGTCCGGAAACAACTTTTCAAGATACACTTCAAACTAATGAAGCAATGTTAGAAAAACTTGCTGGATATGAAGAGGTATTAAATCCATCTGAAATAGAATATAGCACTCACACACGATATATTACATACAAAGATGGCTATGCAAAATTTTGTTTAGGAGGATTACTAAAAAGAGTTATGCCAGAGTATGTAGTATTTTCTAATGGAACATTAAGTTGGTCAGTTCAAAAAGAATATTTTGATGAAAATACTAAAGTAAGTCTTGGTAAAACACGGTTCTTTAAATTACTTAATAAAGATGAGCGTAATAATTTAATTATTCAAGAACAGCAATCAGAATTAGAAAAATTAAAACAACAAAATGAACAACTTATTGCGTTGCTTCAAAAAAAAAAATAATAAATATTATATTGTCAAAAATGATATTTATTATACTCTCAAAAAAAGAATATAATATTTATATATATAAAACAAATCAATGAGTGCTGAGAATTTATATAATTATGAAACAGATAAAGTAAGAGAATTATCACCGGATCAACTTACCAAAAAAGGAGACTTACCTTTAGTAAAAGAAGGAGAGATACAAGCTAGTATTTATTTCTTAATTTTTTATGCTCCTTGGTGCGGTCATTGTAAACATATGAAAGAAGACATTTCTTCAGTAGCAAATGGATTGTCAGAAAATGGATTAGACGATGTATTTTGTGCTGTAAATTGTGAAAAACATAAAGAGGCACTTGATGCTAAAGATATATCTATACAAGGTTATCCTACTATTAATTTTGTTATGGATGGAGATGTTCAACCTTATGAAGGTTCAAGAAAACCAGAAGCTTTATTATCTCACATAAGTAAATCAATTGAAAATAAATTAGAAAAATCAGGAATCACGGTAAACAAAACAGATGACGAGTAGACATAAATTTAATAAGAAAATTATTTAATAATAAAATAATTTAGTAATATATATCATGGAATATATAAATAACATTATTAAATTATTTAAAGAAAATAAATGGTCTTCTATCTTTATAATATTTGGAATTATGGTAGCATATAGTATAGGAAAACAATATGCGCAAAATCAGAAACAAGAAGATTTCATGGATGATTTAGATGCGTATAAAGATAAAAAACCTATTTTAAAAGAATTACCAAAAAAACCAAAAAAAAAAAAAATTATAGCTAGTGCGAGTTGCCCTGAGATGCCTGATTTAAATAAATATATTCTCAAGACTGAACTTCCAAACTTAAATGACTATGTTCATAAATCATTAGTTCCAGATTTACAAAATTATTTATCAAAACCTTATGTTAGGCAGAATTTTATTTCAAAAACAAAGTTAGATGAAGAGTATATTTTAAAAACAGAATGCGAACAAAATAATAAGGAACAAGAATTGGTTGAGGAAGTAATAATAGTTGATGAAAAAATATGTGATAAAAAGATTTCAAATGCGTCTAATCCAAATGAAATAAAAAATTCTATTAATTTACAAAAAAAATTTGATGATAATAAACAAAAACTTATTGATAATTATTCCTATATTGAAGACGTTTTTACCAATTGTAATATGCGAACATGTCCAATTAATCAAAAACAAACTGGTCTGTTTTCAAAATAAAAAGATACATTATTTATATAATGATATATCTCTATATTTTTTTAGTGATTGCCATATTAATATTTTGTTATGTAAATCGTTCACAGATTATTTATGAGGATTTTAATAATAAAAAAAAAAAAATAATAATAAGAACTAAACCTGCTAATAAAAAAATATCACACTCTAAAAATATTGTTGTATCTAGTAATAAACCTATTATAAAAAAAAATATAATATTGCCTACTGAAAATACTGTTATATCTAATAATAAACCTATAAATAAAATAATATTACCACCACAAAATATAGTTTTAGATGAATCTAGAAATAAAGAATATACAAATGCTGAGGAAGTAAGGACAAATAATTATTATAAATTATTAATGAAAGATAAAGTAGAAACAAGAATCAGAAATAATTCTGAAAAAAAAGAGTGTATAACACATATCAAACCTAATATAAAACAAGTAATAAACCAGTATGGATATAGTTACCTTCCACCAGAAGTATGGAGTGTGCCTCAAGATAGACCACCAGTATGCATACCTCAAGTAGGATTTAAAGCAGAGGCTTTACCCCTGTATACTGTTGGAACACCTATTGATGCTCTAGAAATGAGTAATACAATTCTTCCTAAATTTACATATAATGAAGTATATGATCCAAAATATTACTATCCAGGATATCAATCTAAATAGATTCTATAAAGTCTAATATCGCAAATCTAGCTCTATTTGTAAAAGTTAATTTATCCATTTTCCAAATATTTAACTCTTCAATTATTTTACGATGTAGTGTTTCGTTGTTTTCTTTTAATTTTTTTTCTACTTTTTTAATAAATTCAATATAAACTTCTAAATATTTCTCAGCCAGTTCTTTATCATCAGATGTAAATATTTTTTTATTTAGCACTTTAATATAATTTTCTAACTGTATTGTTGATATTGAACTATTCATAATAGAATACATATTACCAATAAAAATATAACCATTTTTATATATTAAATTTATTCTATTATTAGAGCATAATTCATCATAATTTGATTGATTAATTTTAGTAATATTTGATTTTTTAAGCTGTTCTTCTAATTTTGTTAAAAATTTTTCATGTAATTTTATATTTATTAGTAATTTACCTAACACATTTAAATTATTCTCTTGTGCTATCCCATTTGTTAAAATAAGTTCTAATAACATATCAATTGATTCATTAGAATTTTCAATTTCTTTTTGAATTTTATTTTCAATTATATTATAATTGCTATTAGATAATTGATTTAAATAGAGACTCAAATTTTCTTTTACTTTTTCAATTTCTGACTTAGAACAAGAAAATTTATTTTGACGGACATGAGTTCCTTTTTTCCATCCTTCTATAGCATTTTTTAGTTCAAGAAATTCTTGTTTATATGTTTCATTAACTGTATCTGAATTATTTTCAATAAACCAATCTAAGATATTATATGATACATGTGTATTTTTCAGATAAAAGATAACCATATGCTATATTTAACTTATGGTTATTTTTCTTTAAGTTATTATAAAATACTATCTATGGGATGTTTATATTCCTGATTATTAGACCAATTATCTGGAATTCTACTGCTATTCTGCATATCAGGAGCACTACCCCAAAGAATTGATCTAGGTTGATTGCTTTGTGGATTTAAAATTGGTGCTATCTGATTTTTTAAAATAGTGTCATTATGATTTAAATTGAGTCCATATCTTACTGACGCATAATCAAGATCAGTGTTAATTTTATATACAGTGTCGCTAACAATATTATTATTAACAAATTTATTTTCATAATTTTCAGGAATTTTCATTTTAGGTTGTACTATAACAAATGTTACAATAATTAATAAAAAAATACACAATATTTCAATAATGCGTTTCATATACTATATTTAATTATTATTTTTAAAAAATTATATATTAAAAATAAATATTTTATAAAATATAGAATATGGTTGTAATTGAATTAAAAAGAAAAATACAATTGATTTTACCTGGAGGTGGAGTTAATGGTTGTTTTCAAGCTGGATTTTTATATAGACTGTTCAAAGATTATAAGGATTATATTGATATTGAACGTGTTGATGGTATAAGTGTCGGAGCTCTTAATGGTATATGTGTTTTTTTAGAGGATATTGAAATGTTAAAAAATGTATGGTTTAATATTGAAGAAAGATCAGATTTTTTTATAGGTCATGAAACTACTTCAGAATATTGGTATAAAGGTTGTCTTTATAATAATTCTGGTTTAAGAAATACAGTAAAAACATATAGTAATTTTGTGATACCTGAATTTATGCCAAAATTTAATTGTGTAGTCCAAAATTTAGACACAAAAAGTTATGAATATAAAAATGGTTTAGACTCAAATATATGGGAATACATAATAGCGAGTGCTAGTCCACCTATTATAACCGAAAATTCTAAAATAGGTAATAATTTATATGCTGATGGATGTATGAGTCAAATTTATCCTACAGACAATATATCTGAAAATGTAGACATGGTTATTATTGTGGGTTATTATGAAACATCTGGATACTATCTATTTAATCTTTTTAAAATGCTTAAACAGTCTTTATCAGATAATATCCATCATGTTGAAAAATTAATACAAGAAAAAAAAGTAATACCTATATTAAACCCATGTAAAAACTATCTGATAGATTTTAGAAGATGTATAATTGAGGAAGGGTTTGAATTAGGAGAAAAAGCTGCTCTAAATTTTTTTAATGATCATTTTAATTAGAGATTTAAAAACTAATATTTTCTTATTTAAAAAAATATATAAAACTTTCCATAAAAAAAAAAGAGTTGCCCCCTCCCACAACCCTTTTTCCTACTTACCTATTTTTTTTTGTCTTGATTTTAGTTGCGATCCCAACGACTGTGTTGGCTGTCACGGTCATCACGGTAGCGAGGTTGTTCTTCACGGCGTCCACGGTCATCACGGTAGCGAGGTTGTTCTTCACGGCGTCCACGGTCATCAC
>Ga0194133_10001044_pt1 | contig 52420 bp, 46 predicted proteins | sample TA2KigOf40mmetaG_FD_155448 | JGI IMG/M metagenome (GOLD analysis project Ga0194133, IMG submission 155448) | Freshwater microbial communities from Lake Tanganyika, Tanzania - TA2015055 Kigoma Offshore 40m | ecosystem: Environmental > Aquatic > Freshwater > Lake | place: Tanzania: Lake...
GAAAAAATGATTGTAGACCTTGAAAAATGTTTACTGCAAGACAGCGACCAAAAGCAGTTTGAAAGTAAACAAGGATTTACTGACCCATTCCCAAAACAGATATAATGCTAAAATGTGCCACCGCTCTTGGCGGTACATTTACTTTTTCCCAAGCGACCTATCTGACTCACCAATTCATATCAGATTGGCTCTAAAGTTGATAAATCTTTAACGTCCATTTTCTTAAAGAAAATTCGACAGGTCTCTTGGGTCTTTATGGATTATTATAATTCCTCACTTCTACCGGTTACTCCCACTTCATACCCTTGATGCACAGTAACCAACTTGAGTAGCACCAGGTAGGTATTTGAATACACTATTTTTCAATTAAAAAATCAACTTCCAATTATTTGACACGAAGTTCAACCCTTTGTTTTCCTGAAAGCCACATACTCAATCATCGCATTATAGTTGCATCTTTCGTCTGTAAGGGGAGCAATCAAAAAGGCACTTGGAAGCTATTCTGAGGCCTTTTTCGCGTTTTAGGGGGCTTGTAATTTCAGATTCATTTTTTCATTTGCACAACAAAATATCTTAAAACTGCACAACAAAAATCCTTAAAAATGCATAATAAAAAGTCTTAAATTTGCACAACAAAAATTATTAATGTAGATTTAAACAAAGGAAAGAATAGTTTTATGCCGTATATAAAAAGGTTGGTTGAAGACGATTTGGAAGATAAGCTTGCAGCCTCAGGAGCAGTGCTGATAAAGGGTCCAAAGTCTTGTGGGAAAACAGAAACAGCATCACAATACGCAAAAAGCGTCTTGCGTTTGGATCGTGATCCACAAGTTCCGGTCATTATGGCAACCAATCCACAATTGTTGTTGAGAGGAGAAAACCCTCGATTGCTCGATGAATGGCAAGAACAGCCAGAACTATGGAATTATGTACGGCATGAAGTCGATTACCGTAAATCAAAGGGTCAGTTTATCCTTACTGGATCAGCCAATCCACCTGAAGATGTAAAGCTGCACAGTGGTGCCGGTCGATTTACGGTGATACAAATGGACACCCTGTCTTGGCAAGAATTAGGCTATTCTACGGGTATGGTGAAATTATCGGATTTACTTCTTGGCCAGTTGGGCGAGTATGATGCCCCTGTGATTTCCTTGGATTTAATTCTTGAAAGAATATGCATTGGAGGTTGGCCGATATTGATTCACGAGCGCTTAAAAAACGCGTTGAAATTAAATAGAGGATATGTGGATTTACTTTGTGAGGTAGATATGAGTCAAGTTTCGGGAGTGAAGCGAGATCCACATAAAGTGCGGAGCTTATTGCGTTCAATTTCTAGGAATATTGCCACTTTGGTAGATAACAAGACCTTAGAAACCGATGTAAAAATCCATGAAGTCAATGAGCTATCCAGAAATACGCTGTCTGATTACCTAGGTGCTTTGTCCAAATTGATGATTCTGTACGAGCAACCCGCATTTAATCCACATATTCGCTCCGCAGCATCTTTGCGAAAGGCAACAAAAAAGCATCTTTGTGACCCATCCTTGGCTGTTGCAGCTTTGGGTTTGGACAAGGAAGCATTGCTGAAAGATTTAAAGTACACCGGTTTCCTGTTTGAGTCATTGGCAATTCATGAATTGAATGTCTATGCAAAGGCAAATGATGCCACTGTCTATCATTACCATGATTCGTACGGAAATGAAGTGGATGCCATCGTACAGAAACGGAATGGGGATTATGCTGCCTTTGAAATAAAATTAGGGGTAGGATATATCGATGAAGCAGCAGAAAATCTAAAAAAATTCTCAGCCAATATTGATACTGCCAAAATGGAGGCTCCAAAATCACTAAACATAATTACGGGTACAGGAATGAGCTACCGTCGCTCGGATGGTATTCATGTAATTTCTTTGGCTTCACTGGGGAAATAAATTATGACAGGCAGGGCTCTTCTCCTTTGCGAGAGAAAAAAAGAATAAGTCTCGCAAAGACGCAGAGACGCAAAGGCCTACGGCAGGCAGGCAAGAAGCAAGAACCGATAAACCTACCTGCGGCAGGCAGGTGGACCTGCAATTCTGCGGGGCTAGCTTCCGCTGTGGACCGGTTTTTTTGTGCGCCTATTGGGTCCCGATGCAAGGAAGTGAATTAAAAGCTAATTCCCAGCCTTAAATTCCAAGGTATAAGTAGTTCGAAAAAAGGGTTACTTACACTAATTTCTAAAGATTTTAGGGAATGATCTTCACAGCTTGTCTTGCAACAAGTTTCCATTCTTTATTTTGCTTTTGCCATACCATCAACACGTGTAATTTAACCTCATTCGGCTTGCCATTATCAGTTAGTTTTGCTTCCAAACGATGGCGAACAACTGCAACATTACCGCTTACACTGACGGTTTGATCACTAAGAGCTATTGAAATAAAGTCATTTTCTCCACTTGTAAGCTTCCGAATAAATTCGGCTTTTCCCTCAACATATCCTGCAGAATGGCCATAGCTAAGCTTTTCAGCTGTCATCTTGTTCAATGAATTTTCATCAGCTGAAACCAGGGCCTGACGGAACAACTCTACACGATCAGCAACTGCCTTTTCAATTTTTTCCTGAGAGAACCCATCAGAAAAAATAAATAGGCAACAAAAAATGATTAAACATTTCTTCATAACAGGATTTTTAAATAATGTGGTCAAAGTAACAAGGTTTGTAAATTAAAAATAGGGTTATTTTTTCAACTGACAAACCTGTTGTATATATCAAATAGATTGAGATAATTCAGCTGTATTCCGTATATTTCTTTTGAAATAGTTTAAAACACCGCCGAATGAAAAATTTTGTGACAGCAACGATTTTGATGGCAATAATTCTTGTTTCCTTTTCCATGGAATCCTGTACAAAAAATACGGATGAGGCCATGGATGGAGGCGCTCTTACAAAAGATTCTTGGACAATTATTCAGGATGATATTCTAACACTTTCTTGCGCGACCAGTGGTTGTCATGGATCTACCAGCGATGCTACCTACCTTCAGCATAACCTGCTGTTAAACTCAACTAAGGCATATGAAAATTTAGTTAACGTCGTTTCAAAAAATGAGGCAGCAAAAACAGCCGGCCTAGTAAGGGTAAAGCCAGGGGATCATATGAATAGCCTATTACTCCATAAAATTGATTGTCAATCCCCCTCTACCTATGGCGCATCGATGCCATTGGGAGGGACAAATTTGACAGTGGGACAAATAGAATTTATCAAACAATGGATAATGAAAGGTGCACCCAAAAAAGGAAGTGTTGTTGATGAAAACATACTGAAAAGTAATGCGGTATGCAGTCAACCTTTTGTACCCATGTCGGCACCTGCTGCTACAGAAGGATTTCAATTAGCGATCAATACGTTCACCGTAAGTCCCAAAACAGAACGTGAGGTGTTTGTAAACAGAATCTCTCCCAATACTTCCACGGTGTATGTAAATAAAATTACCATGCAAGGGAGGCCAAACAGTCACCATTTTGTGTTATATGGGTTCCAAAACAACACCTTGTTACCTCCTGCAAACCAATTGAGGGATTTGTATAATGCAGACGGAAGCATCAACATCACCACATTTGCACAAATGCAGAACCATGTATTTTTAGGTGGAGGAACAGATGTAAACACAACCTACACCTTTCCTGAAGGTGTAGCGCTAAAAATTTCCCCAGCTACAGCGCTTGACCTGAATGCACATTATTTTAATAAACAGAATACCAATTTATTAGGTGAGAATTATATTAATATGTATACCGTCTCTCAAGCAAACGTTGTAAAAGAGGCGCAGTCTATAAACTTTGGCAACTATAATTTTTCTATTCCTGCTAATTCACGAAAAACAATCATCACCGATTTTACCTTTAACAAAGACGTAACTGTAATCACCCTTACCTCGCATTTTCATAAGTTGGGTGAAAAATTTCAAATCAAAATTCTGGGTGGAGCAAGAAATGGAGAGCTCGTTTACGAAAATACGGATTGGGAGCACCCCTTGGTAATCAACCTTGCCAAACCCATTCAACTGAAAGCCGGAGAAGGATTGACCAGTGTGGTGACTTACAACAATACCACAAATAAAACGGTGAGTTTCGGATTAACCAGCGAGGATGAGATGAATATTATTTTCGGGTATTACTATTGAATGAGTCTTTGGAAACTTGTTTTAACATCTCCAAAACATGATACTAGAAATAGGATGTTACAATCGCCAACTACTGACAATTTAATTTCTTCAAGAGGAGGTGAGACCAAATCGCTGACGAAAAAAAACGCCTTCCCATTTGACTAAGAAAACACTCTTTTTAGTTTCCTCTTTTAGTCAATTTATTATTAGTTTAGAGTGGTATGAAACTCGACTAGTAGTGCTATTCGATATCTATAAATTGTTGTTTTAGAAAAAAAATATGGAAGTACACAACCCAAAGTTTGTAAGAAGGTTCATTGAAGAAATATTGGTCGTGGTGATTGGTATTTCTCTAGCCGTGACGGCTGAACGGATTGTTCAAACTTTTCAGCAGCAAAAGGAAGAAAAGGGGGTCATTAGCCGGATGACCCAAGAATTAAGACGGGATAGCATTGATCTAGCCTATAACCTAAAGCACCATCAACTGGCATTGGTAGCCGATAGCCTGCTGAGCAGATGGTCTAAAGGAGAGATTGAACTAGCACCAGACTCCTTAAAAATCTATACTAGTAGATCGTTAATCTTTACCTTTTTTGCCAGCAGTACCACAGAAATAGAAGCGCTTAAAGGTGCCGGAAAACTTTACCTTATAGAAGATCCCGAGTTGTTATCCAACATTTTGAAGCATTACAATAGGTATGCGGATTTCAAAATTTCAACCGATTTGGGTATGCAGATGTCACAGCAAATCATTGAGTTATACAAAGCCAATTCAACCTTAAAGACTAATATTGTTTCTATTCAAAATCAATCCAAGGTTTATGAATTTGATCCTCAAGAGCTGGAGAAAAACCTGAGAGGAAATAGGGGGTATGAAAATTTACTTCAGGAAAAAAGGGTTTATGACGCTTTTGTGGTTGGCCAGGCGAGGCAGGCCATAACTAGATTGAATGCGATTACTGCGGCTTTGGCTGAGAACCAAAAGCCTGCATAGGAAAATGAGTTGCTGGACTAGTCCCAGGTCACAGCAACAAAAGTCGAAACTTAACTAGCGTAAAGGGACTAGATTAAATTGGAAAGTTAGGATAGAAAATGAATACACTATGAATGGAAATGACTCCAACCCTCTGGCTTCTAAAAGGAGATGGACTGAATACCTGGTTGAATTTGTGATGTTGTTTGCAGCGGTCACCTTGGGGTTTTTTGCTGAGAATATACGAGAGCAGAATACCGAACAACAGAAGAAAAAGGAATTATTAGCTGCGGTAGTTCATGATTTTAAAACAGATAAATCTGAAATAGAACGACACCGGGTCATGGTAAAAAGAAGGTTAGAGAATTGTGAAAATTTCCAAAGACTTCTGGAAATGGATGAATCTCAGATTGATGTCCTTAACTTTTATCGAACTGCAATCTTGCATGCAGAAAATAAGGACTTAATCCTCAATGAAAAAGCTAGAGATGATGCCGAAGCCAAAGGGTATTTTTCAAATGGAGAGTTCAGCGAAATGTCAGGCATACTCAACAAGTTCAATTATTATTTCAACGATTATGAGGAACTGAATTTAGGATGTTTGGAGTCTTGTAAGCGCTATTATTCCACGATCATCCCGGACCTATTGGAGGCGAAGTTGGTGCTGAAATCTGATTTTATTTGGCAAGAAAATGGGAGCACTACGGATAAGGATTTTCAAGGCAAACTAAACAAAAAAATAGACCAAGAGTTGAAAGATAAAATCTTGTTTGATATCTGGTCTAGGAAAACGCTCTTGCTTTTGGAATTAAGCAATTTTGATACGCTGGACCTCTATGCAGACAAGGCCATTGCTGTGTTAACCGCTGAAGAACTGAACTAGGAGTAAACTAATTTTTGCGTTCCCGCAAATTCAATTCCCATAGAAATTAAAATCGTATCCTTTGTCGAGAAGTTTATCCCGATGCAAGGAAGTGAAATTGGGAAGCCCAAGAGGAGAGCAAGTGGAGTGGACGGATTAGTGGGCAATCGGATTTAGATCTCCTTACTCTGCGTGAGAAAAAAAGGATGACTCGCGAATTCTCTCTGCGGAAGGCAGGCGCAGAGACGCAAATAGTCCGCTTCGGCGGATTAGATTTTAAAGCCACATAGGCACATCAGTTTTTCCAGTGTACCTATGTGGGTTTTCAAGTAATTTAAAAAATGAGTGCTTCAAGTTGCTGAGATTTATACAAGTTGTTGTATTTAACAACTGATTTTTTGATGGCCTCAAGTTTATCCTTTTCTGCATTCCATTGGGATTGCAAATCAGCCAACCTGGCTTTTATTCCTTGTGTAATTCTTGGATCAGGAGAATCTGCAAGTCGCTTGATATTGAAGAATTCCACATTGAGTTTGCTTGGCCAATTGATCACGTCTTGCCCGTTTTGGATTCTGCCCTCTACGATGTTTGACTCCCAAGTATCAATCTCTGCCATGAGTTTGTTGGCTTCTTCGAGCACTTTTTCTGCAGGCTTTACACCCTTAAGAATTTCGCTATGGTGCACAAGCTGCTTTCTTATTTTCCGAAGCTCATTTACCTGTTGATGTATTTCGCTAATTGAACTGACAATGGAGGAAAGAATCTGTTGTTGTTCGCTCCAATCCGCTGCTGTTGCAGATATGGTAGGGTTGGGCAACACCCTCATTTCCGTCTCTGAAATGATTCCATTGAAATTTAGTTGCGCTTTGTAGTTGCCTGGAGGAACTGCATAGCCCTCATAGCTGCCGTATACGAAAACGTTCTTTACATCCGGCATGATGTTTTCACTTCTCAGGTTCCACAAGAAACGATTGTGCCCCTTCTTGGCACTCAATACGGTAGCTGCTGCTGGACCACCAGGATATTTCACATAGGCTGCGTCTTTTTTATTGGAGTAGGTTCGGATTACCTTGCCCGTTGCATCCGTAATGCTTAAGGTGACCAAGGTGCTATCGGTTACCTCTGGAAGGATGTAATCGAGTATCACACCTTCTGGAGCGTTTTGTCCAGCGCTGTATTTTGCTTCAGGCAATCCCGTGCCACCCCCAAACTTGTATGCTGGCTTTGGGGTAAATAAGGTGACTACCGAAGCAGTGGCAAATTGTTGGATGGCACCCAAATCATCCAAAATCCAAAAAGCCCTGCCAGCGGTAGCGGCCACAAGGTCATTATCTCGGATCATCAAATCTGTGACTGGTACGATCGGCAGATTTAGTTGGAAAGGCTGCCAGGTGGTTCCTGCATCTGTAGAAAGGTAAAATCCTCGTTCACTTCCCGCGTACAAAATGCTTTTGTTCTTGGTATCCTCTCGGATTACTTTAATAAAATCATCTGGCTTGACACCCTTATTTATTTTTGTCCAAGTTTTGCCATAGTCGGTGGTCTTGTAGGTGTAAGAAGCATAATCATTTAACTTATACATAGTTGCTGAAATATAAGCAACTCCTTTGTCGAAGGATGAAAGCTCAATGCTATTGATTTGTGATTCTGGAAGACCAGCTGGAGTTACATTGGTCCAAGTTTTGCCACCATCCCGGGTCATATGGACCAAACCACAATCACTGCCTGTCCAGATAATGCCTTTCTCTAGCGTGGATTCAGCGACATAAAAAATGGTATTGTAATTTTCTCCTCCTGCACCTTCGTTGGTGAATGGGATTCCACCTGGACCTTGTTTTGATTTGTCATTGCGTGTGAGGTCTCCGCTGAGGACATCCCAACTCATTCCCCCATTGCTTGACTTTAACAATACATTGCCTGCATGGTAAATTGTTTTTGGATCATGATGGGATACCACAATTGGAGCATTCCAATTGAAACGGTATTTCATGTCCTTGGGCTTAATGGCTAGGTTGAGGGTGGGATATGCCTGCACATCCTTAGATTCATTGGTTTTCCTATTCAACACGTCAATATAGCCTTGGTAGCATCCACCAAACACAAGAGTGGGATCGTTGGGATCAAATGCAAGAAAAGCAGATTCACAACCAGCCCCTGTGGTCCAGTCACGCTCTGTAAGCGCAGGGCCATTGTTTCTGCTTGCTATAATTACGGATGTGTTGTCTTGCTGCCCACCATAGACCCTGTACGGAAATACATTATCTGTATTTACCCGATAAAATTGTGCAGTAGGCTGATTCATGATGCTTGACCAGGATTTTCCATAGTCGAAACTAATTTCAGCACCCCCATCGTCGCCAAGTGCGATCACGTTATTTTTACTTGGATTGATCCAGAGATCATGGGTATCCCCGTGTTGAACGCGTACTTGTGCAAATGTTTTACCCCCATCCATGGATTTCATCATTGGGGCATTGAGCACATAGACGATATTTTCATTGATGGGATCTGCAAACACTTCCATGTAATACCAAGAGCGAGAACTGATGTCTTGGTTGTTGGATAGCAAGGCCCAGGTTTTGCCGGCATCATCCGATCGGTACAGGCCTGACTTGCTTTTTTCAGTTTCTACGATGGCGAACACTCGGTTTGAATTTGCGCGTGAAACGCTGATCCCCATCTTTCCCATCAGTTTTGGCAGACCCTCGGTGAGCTTGTACCAGGTATTTCCTTCGTCGGTTGATTTCCAAATCGCAGAACCTGCTCCTCCACTGGATACCGTCCAAGGAAGCCTTCTGTGTTCCCAGGAAGTGGCATAGAGGATGCGCGGATTGTTCATGTCCATGGAGAGCGATGAAATCCCCGTGCTGTCGTTGATGTACAGTGCTTTCTTCCAGGTGGATCCACCATCCGTGGATTTGAATACGCCACGGTCATTGTTTGGACCATGCACAGTTCCTTGTGCCGCCACGTATACCAAGTCGGGGTTTGAGGGATGCACCGCAATGTCTGAAATATGGCGGGTCTTTTCCAAACCTATATTCTTCCAGGTTTTTCCTGCATCGGTGGATTTGTACACCCCATCTCCATAGCTCGTCATGACGCCGCGAACTGCATGTTCACCTGTACCGACATATACCACATTGGGGTCAGATTCGGATACGGCAATATCTCCGATGGATCCAACAGTGAAAAACCCATCCGAAATGTTCTCCCAATTTATTCCACCATCTTCTGTGGTCCATAGACCACCGCCCGTGTAACCGGCATAAAATTTCTGGTCATTTCCTACCACCCCTGAAACTGCATTAGCCCTTCCACCACGAAAGGGCCCGATGTTTCTCCATTTGAGATTGCTAAAAAGTGAATCTGGCGAAGGTTTAACTGGCGTTATGGGTTCTGCTTTTTTCTTTTGTGCAGTGGCTACCAAAGAACTGATGCAGAGCATCATCATTAGAAAGTATTTCATAATTTTTTTTATTGAAAGATCAATTTACAAAAGAAATGATTGTTCGAAACAAACTTTGGAAAATGGCGAAGATTTGAAAAATTTAGATGGGATATGAAATGGACCATTGCTATTTAAATTTTTCATTCGGTTCATTTTTTAAGAGAAAGCGGTGGATTTTAGGCTTTAGGAATGGCCATGGTATGGTTGGCGAGCAGTTTCCAATAGCCATCCACAAGTACATACGTTCGCATAAAATGGTAGGTAGTGGGTTGTGGGCCGCGATCCACCAGGGTAAAGCCGCTAACCACGGCGGTTTGCCCCAAAAGCACTACCTGCTGGTCTCGAGAACTCCGGTTGCGCGTATCATCGGGCTGTCCTCCGCGGATTTTTTTTGCTCGACTGAGCACTTCTGGTTTGCCATCGATCAGGCTGGCATGGTTGTGCACCCAGATAAACTCATCTGCCAAGAGCTGATCTAAAAATTCCACCTCCGAATTCAACAGTGCCCTTTCCCAACTTTTATCCAAGTCCACCAGCTGCTGTTGGGTGGTTTGAGCTAAGGATGAAAAAGTAATGAAGAGAAAAGTCAGAAGGAGGGGAAGAGATTTCATGGGATGGGCTGCTTTTTGATACTCCCTAAAAATAGCCGTTTAACTTAAATTTTTTCGCCAAGCATTTAAAAAAGTCACCGTTTAGGAATGAGAATATAATCCCAAATAGGTATTTAAATCTCTTGCCGGTAGTGAAGGTTTTTTTAATCAAAATCCCTACCTTTTTAAGGTGAAAAATTACTTGTTAATCATTCTTTTCCTTTGTGGTATTCAGCCCGTTTTGGGAAAGGAAAAAGTCCTTCGCATAGGAGTTGCTGGGTTAAATCACGGCCACGTGGGCTGGGTTTTTGAAGCGAATAAGCGTCCTGATATTGAAATTGTTGGGATAGCTGAGCCCAATAGAGCTTTGGCTGAAAGGTATGTCCTAGCCCATGGATTGTCCATGGATTTGATTTTTGAATCTCTTGAAGAAATGTTGAAAAAGACTTATCCTGAGGCAGTTACTGGCTTTGGAACTACCTTTGCGCATTTGGAGATTGTACAGTTATGTGCTCCTCGCGGGATCCATGTAATGGTGGAAAAGCCCCTTGCGGTCAGCTTGGCCCATGCCAAAGAAATGGCAAATCTTGCGCAAAAACATCAAATTCACCTTTTGACGAATTACGAAACCTCTTGGTATGCTACCAATGAAAAATTATACCAGCTAGTAAAGGCTGGGCAAATTGGTGACGCTAGAAAAATAGTAGTCCGTGATGGTCACCGAGGGCCTAAAAAAATTGGTGTAAGTTCTGAGTTTTTAGAATGGCTGACCGATTTGGAATTGAATGGGGCAGGAGCCCTGATGGATTTTGGTTGCTACGGTGCCAACCTTAGCACCTGGCTACTGGATGGGAGGAGGCCAATTTCGGTTACCGCGATTACCCAGCAGTTTAATCCTGATGATAATCCAAATGTGGAGGATGAGGCAACCCTTATTTTAACTTACCCAACTTCTCAGACGATAATTGAAGCTTCGTGGAACTGGCCAATTGGAAGAAAAGAAATGGAAGTTTACGGGATGACTGGGGCTATTTTTTCCGACAATGCCAAAAACCTTCGTGTTCGAATGGCCAAAGGCTATGACGGATTTGAGGAAGAAAAATTTGAGTTGGATGCCCGACAGGAGCCCTTTGACGATCCCTTTTCGGTTTTGAAAGCAGTGGTATGGGGGGAGATTAAACTTGATGTATTTGATCTCTATAGCTTAGAAAACAACCTGATTGTTATGGAGATTTTGGAAGCAGCAAAAGAAAGTGCCGCAACAGGAAAAACAGTTTTTCTTTCAAAATAAATTTTTAGGTATCCGGTTCTAGTCAATAGCAATGAAAAAGGATGAACTGATATGGGTTTATTGATTATACAAAATTCAAAGTAAAACTTAGTTCCCACAGATTTTCCATCCTAAAAATCAAACAAAAATCTGCTTCCGCAACTAGTACTTGATTAAAGCCATTAATTGTTAAATTTAAATTTATGGCTCAATCAATAACTCAAACTTCAACGAAAGACCCGCCTCGGTCATTTTTTTCCAAACTTAGATTTTTGGGACCTGGCTTTATTCTTTCGGCCTCTATCGTTGGGTCTGGGGAGTTAATTGCCACTACAGTTCTAGGAGCAAAAGGGGGATTTATCACCTTTTGGGTTATTCTGGTCAGTTGCTTTGTGAAAGTTGCCATACAGGTTGAATTCGGTAAAAACGCAATCCTTACCGGAAAGACCTTAATGTTTTCATTTGCAAAACTCCCTGGCCCTACTTTCAAAAAAGGGAATTGGGTAATTTGGGCTACATTTTTACTTACCCTGTTAAAGATTTTACAAGTAGGAGGTATGCTCGGTGGTGCTGCTATAGCTATCAGCATGCTATTTCCACAAATCCCAATACTGATCTGGACACTGATTTTAGGAATCCTGCTAAGCTTCTTAATCTATAAAAATTATTATTCCATCATTGAGAAAACTTCAATTTTGATGGTTGCAGGTTTTACTCTTTTAACACTTGCTTCAGTTTTAGCTATTTCTTTTACTCCTTTTGGATTTACTTTTTTAGATATAATGAGTGGATTGAGATTTGATCTGCCGCCTGAGCTTGTTTTCATTGCAATCGGAGCATTTGGAATCACAGGAGTGGCTAGTGATGAAATCATCGCGTACACCTATTGGTGTCAGGAAAAAGGATATGCAAACCATACAGGAGTAAATGATGGATCCGAAGAATGGCAAATGAGGGCAAATGGTTGGATAAAAATCATGCAACTTGATGCGATCGTTGCAATGCTAATTTACACCCTTGTGACAGCTGCATTTTACCTTTTGGGGGCTTCGATTCTCTATGGCCAGAAGGAAATTCCAGAAGGGAATGAATTAATTAATGCTTTGGCCTCCATCTACACCCAGTCTTTAGGGACTGAAGCCCGTTTTGCGTATTTGGCTGGGGCTTTCTTCGTATTGTACTCCAGCGTATTTGCTACTTTAGCGTATTGGTCAAGACTATTCCCAGACATATTTGGTCAACTGGGATGGATAAATCCGGATAGCCTAACTGACCGAAAGAAGTGGGTTGCCATTCTGGCTTGGCTTTTCCCATGCCTATGGGTAATCGCTTATCTGTTTGTAGAGATGCCAACTTTAATGATTCTTTCAGGGGGTGTGGTCGGCTCTGTTTTACTTTTGATTGTTGTTTTCGCCGCAATTCATTTCAGGTTTCAGAACAAATTTTTAAAGATTGCTTTTGGTCTTATTTCTGAACTAATGTTTTGGCTTAGCGTAGCTTCCATTGCATTTGTTTCAATTTATGGGATTTTCAAACTGTTCTAAGCCGAAATCCATTTTTCCTTTCAACGGATCTCTTTCAATCAAAAAGAAGAAGGATTGTACGAAATACCAAGTACAATGTACCAAGTAAGGGGTACGAAGTACTAAGTATCAAGTAAAGAGAAGCAAGAGACAAAAGAAACAAGAGCCAAGAAGCAAGAGCAAAAAGACCGGTTAGATTTCTTTGCAGCTCCTCTTCTTTGCTAGAGAAAAAGATCCGCCGCGGCGGACTAGACAGGCGCGCAAAGTCGCGAAGGCCTCCGGTAGGCAGATAGGAAAGAAGCAAGAGCCGAGAAGCAAGAGACTCGTTTATCCTTCCAATTTGGGTGCTTTTTATCCGCTAAAAACCTACTTTTTCAACTTCCCAAATAACCAGTCATCTGCTTTCTTGCCTTGCTCTGGATAGGTCCAATGTCCTGTTTCAGGGACAACAAAAACTTCTTTGGGAGCCTTCACCTCATTGAATGCGGAATAGTAGGAAGTTGGGGGACAGGTATCGTCATTGAATCCCCAGCTGTAAAAACCGGGCGTCTTTAAGATTCGGGCGAAATTGACTACATCGTAATAACCTAAGGTTTCAATTGCCTTTGGGTTGTTGTAGTAGTTTAGGTTAGTGCCTGCGAAGACATGAGGCCAACCTCCTGCTCTCCCAGACAGGTAGCCTGTCATGTCACTCAAGGCCGGATAAAAAGCCGCAAGGTATTTGATCCTTGGATCTAAGGCGGCGGTAGTAATTGACAGCGCACCTCCCTGACTTCCACCTTGAATCCCAAGGTTTTCGCCGTCGTATTGAGGAAGCGAAACTAAAAAGTCAACTGCTCTCACACATCCCAAATACACCCTTTTGTAATAGTATAGGTCTTTATCGGACATATTGAAGGTAAAATATCCATTCAGTGCACCTGCCGAAAGATTGTTGTAAACGTCAAGAGGCAGGTCTATTGGGATTCCATGAATTCCTATTTGCAAGGTGATCGCTCCTCTTGCTGCTTTGCCCATATCACCGGAATAGGGACGAATTCCCGCCCCAGGAACCAGTAAAATAGCAGGGAATTTTCCTGCTCCTTTTGGGACGGTCAGCACCCCATAAATTCGACTATTCTTTATGTTTTGAAAATTGACATGATAGACATCTACAAGCTCCGTACTCTTTTCGGGCATGTGGATCATTTTTGGATCTAGAGGAATTTTTGCCAATTCAGCTTTTCCTGCGGCCCAGAAAGCTTCGAAGTCAGCTGGCATTTTGATGGTGGGCTTGATGTTTTCCGGTTCAAAGGCGGCCGTCCCCAAACCTCTGTATTCTTTTCCATCTACCGTCGCAAATACCTCACAGCGCAAGAAGCCTGGGGTTTTCATGGTGACACTTGAAATCGTTGCTTTGCCTTGGGATAGTTGAAGAGCTCCTTCTTTGATCGGGCTCATTTTCTCTTCTTTGACAAAATACCTGACATTTTCTACCGCAACAGGCCGGCCTGATTGAGTCACAGAAACAATGAATTCTACATTTTCTCCTACCTTATAGCGCCAGTCGGGCTTATCGGGAGTCACTGAGATTTCCAGGTATTGCTTGGGGATCTGGGCAATAGATTCCTGGACAAAACTTACTGCTACAAATAGCAGCAGAAGAAAGAGCGTTCGAGTTTTTTGAGTGAGGTGATTCATAGGAAGGTATTGATCTGGTTCATAGAATTTAATTCGATTGCGGTTAACCCTGAACTAAATTTAGAAATCTAATTGGGTCAAAATTTAAAGTGGTGATTTTTTTTGATTAGCTGTTACCTCTCCTAATTGATTGATCCTGAAGCGTATTAAAATTTTCGTTGTAAACTCATTTACCGGTTGATTTGGAATTTATTTAGTAATCTACTAAAATTGTAGACTAACAAATTTATATATCTATGCCTAGTAACTTACATTTTGAAACTCTCCAACTGCATGCGGGGCAAGAACCTGACGCAGTCACTGGCTCTCGAGCAGTACCTATCCACCAGACGACGTCCTATGTATTTAAAAACACGGACCATGCCGCCAACCTATTTGGCTTGAAGGAATTTGGGAATATCTACACCCGAATCATGAATCCTACCACGGATGTGTTTGAAAAAAGGGTAGCGGCTTTAGAAGGTGGAGTGGCCGCCCTGGCTACTGCATCGGGACAAGCCGCCCAGTTTATAGCCTTAAACAATCTGTTGCAAGCCGGAGACAACTTTATCAGTAGTTCCTTTATCTATGGCGGTACCTACAATCAATTTAAAGTGGCCTTTAAGCGACTGGGAGTAGAAGTACGCTTTGCAAGCGGCGATGAACCTTCGGCTTTTGAAACCTTAATCGATTCGAAAACCAAAGCGATTTACCTTGAAACGATTGGGAATCCACGATTGAATATTCCCGACTTTGAAAAATTTGCAGCCCTAGCTCGGAAACACGATCTCCCACTTGTAGTGGACAACACCTTTGGCGCTGGGGGCTACCTAGCCCAACCCATCAAGCATGGAGCCAATATTGTAGTAGAATCCGCGACCAAATGGATTGGCGGGCACGGCACAAGCATTGGTGGGGTGATTGTGGACGGAGGAAATTACAACTGGGGCAATGGAAAGTTCCCTCAGTTTACAGAACCTTCGGAAGGTTACCACGGACTCAAGTTCTGGGATGTCTTTGGCGAAGGTAATCCACTGGGGCTTCCAAATGTAGCCTTCATCACTCGTGCTCGAGTGGAAGGATTGCGGGACTTTGGACCCTCGCTTAGCCCATTTAATTCATTTTTGCTGCTTCAAGGACTTGAGACCCTTTCGCTTCGGGTGCATCGGCATGCAGAAAATGCCCTTACCCTTGCTACTTGGCTCGAAAGACACCCTTCCGTGGACTTTGTCTATTATCCAGGCTTAGCATCTAGTCCCTATCACCTGCTCGCCAAAAAGTATTTACAAAATGGATTTGGAGGGGTTTTGCAATTCGGCATTAAAGGTGGGGCTGAGAATGGAAAGAAATTTATCAACTCCCTTCAATTGGTAAGTCATTTGGCCAATGTAGGAGATGCCAAAACGCTTGCTATTCATCCCGCTTCAACTACGCATGAGCAACTTTCGGAAGCGGAACAAAAACAATCTGGAGTACTTCCAAATTTGATTCGGATTAGTGTGGGTCTCGAGCATATTGAAGACATCAAAAATGACTTTGAGCAAGCCTTTGCCAAATTGAATTAAGGCCAAGAGAGCATTGAACATTTTCTTGTAAATTGTACTCGTTATTCAGAAAATTGTTCAATGCTCAATAAAAAAACCCAATACGCTTTGCAGGCCCTTCAATACCTCATTGAACACAAGACGGAGGGGCCTATACTCATTGCACAGATTGCGACCGAGAAGCAAATACCTTTAAAGTTTTTGGAAAATATTCTTCTTGAACTCAAGAAGATGGAGGTTTTAAGCAGCAAAAAGGGAAAAGGCGGAGGCTATTTTATCAACCAAGAGGCAGTTCACACGCCCTTGGTAAAGATCATCCGAAACATCGAGGGACCCATTGCCATGTTGCCCTGTGCCAGCTTGAATTTTTACGAGCGCTGCGAAAATTGCGATGAGAAAAATTGTGGATTACACGCCACCATGGTGGCGGTGCGAGATGCCACCCTGAAAGTCCTAGGTTCCAAAACCGTGAGTGATCTTGCTAATCTAGTTTAGGCTGTCCCAAATGATGTGCCCCAAAAAAGTTAGACACTTATTGGGGGCACTATAAATTCAGAAGGTTTTTTTATATTACTAAACATTAACAATTAATGATCCCTGTTATGAGCAAAATCACGCGCCGAGATTTTTTCCAACACGCAGGCATTGTCACAGCGGGAGGCATTGCCCTCAGCGGTACTTTACCTGAACTTGTATCGACTCCAGCCCAAGCACAATCGAATCCATCCCCTCCCACAGTATTCGAAAATGTTCTCGGGGAGTATGGTCCTTGGGCCGATAAAATGCTAGGTGATGCCCCTGCGAAACTTTCTTTTTTACGAGATGAATTCACCCGTGGTGGAATTGACAGTTGGCGAAAAAAAGTAAGGTTGCGACTGCTAGACTGCCTAGCGATGCCCGACTCAGGCGGAGTCCCCAAAGTCCAGGTCTTGCAACAAGTAGAATTCGAAGGATTGACCATCCAACACTTGCAGTGGGACTTGCCTTACGGCCCGCCGACAAAAGCGATGTTTCTCAAGCTCTCCAACGCTAAAGGTAAACTTCCGGCGATCCTTGCGCTGCACGATCACTCAGGAAAAAAATATTTAGGACACCAAAAGATTAGCCGTGCTAGCAGTAAAGTGGATCCTCTTATCAAGCAACACGTAGACGAATACTATGAAGGCGTCTGGTGGGCCAATCAGATGGCGCGTCGCGGTTATGCCGTTCTCGTACCAGATGCTTTTCTTTTTGGAAGTAGGAGGATTCGTTTGTCCCAGGTTCCTCGAAACATGCGCGGTTTGCTGGTCGAAGGAAACCCAGACAACGACCTAGATATCGTGGCTTACAACCGCTGGGCGAGCCAACATGAACACGATATAGCGAAAAGTCTGCTTTGCGCAGGTACTACAATGCCCGGTGTCGTGGTGGGAGAAGATCAGCGAGCCCTCGATTACCTCTGCTCGCGTGAGGATGTGGATGTCAGCCGTATCGGTTGCTGTGGGCTATCGAGCGGGGGCTTGCGCACGCTTTATTTAGCTGGCTTAGATGACCGCATTGCAGCCGCTTGTTGCGTCGGAATGATGACCACTTGGCGAGATCTTTGTCTCAACAAAAGCTATACACACACTTGGATGATCTATCCACCAGGATTTACGCGCGACCTCGACTACCCCGAAATTCTCGGCCTGCGGGTACCGCTACCAATCTTTGTGCAGAATGCCGAACACGATCAACTCTTCACGCTGTCTGAAGTGCAACGAGCCGATCGCATGCTTGCGGATATCTACAAAAAAGCTGGCGCGGAATCCCAATACAAATCCGCATTCTATTCTGGGACGCATCGGTTTGACCTGAAGATGCAAGAGGATGCTTTCACATGGTTGGATTCAAAGCTGTCAAACTCGGGAATCTAGTGCGTTAACTGAAGCCATAATCCCTCTTTTATCAGAATAATTTCTCGGGATTGGCTAGGCTTAGGTTTTGAATCTTTTGATAGTTCAAGCTGAAACTCGTCTTCAGCTTCCTGAAAGTTTCTTGTTTTTTAACAGCTTAGCAAAGGGGACTAGGGAAGGGGTGGAACGGATGTACTCTTGATAGGCTTCTAAATGCCCCCATTTTTGCATACCTGAAGCTTCCAGAATCCTTACGCCACTGATGTAAACTAGTAGGAGGTATGTGAAAAGTGGAGAGATTAAGGTGACATACTGCCAATTGGACAAGGAGGAAAAAGACATGATAGAAATCCCGGTCCACAAGACGATTTCCCCAAAGTAGTTTGGGTGCCTAGCGTACTTCCAAAGACCAGATGTAATAAACAGTTCCTTATTTTCAGGGTTTTTTCGGAAGTTTGATTTTTGCCAGTCGGCACTAATCTCTATACTGAAACCGATCCCAAATACAAGCAACCCACCGTAAAAAAAGCCATTTTGAAGTACCCCATTTTGGCTTGCGATGGCTGTTAAGGCGCACATGGAACATAAACAAACCCACATCCCTTGTAATGTCCAGGCCATAAAAAACCGAGTGGCAGCGGGCTTAATGTCTCTAAATCTTTTATCTTCTTTAGCACGATGAATTCTTAAGAATAAGAAGGTACCTAATCGGATAGCCCAAAGTGAGATGCAGGTGGCCACTAGCATGCTCGCGGTAATGAGATTGAGTGAAGAATAACTTTGATAGCTTACAAAGCTCACTATAAATAAGTAGGTGCAGCTTCCCGCGAGATCATAAAATTTTTCGGTTTGAAAAAAATAAGCAGGAATAAAGCAAATCCATTGAATGGCAAAGGCAATTAATACAGCTTTCTCTATCACTGGCAGCCCAGTCAACAGCGCAATGCCATATACCAGCATAAAGGCGATTAAGGCAAAAAATAGATTAAGTACTGCTTGCTTCATGGGAGTTCAAGAATTTCTAATATGATTATCCGCAATCTCACCAGTAGCTTAAAATCTGTTTGAATTATTGCGGATAATCGTCGACAGTCGACAGTCCACAGCTCATCTAAATGAACTTCAAACCTTATATTTCTTTGGTTACTGGTGACAAATCAGATAATCAGAATTTATAAATGGCCATCAGATTGCTAACTCGAGTTTTTTACTACTTGGTACATGAGAAATAAAACCAGATAAACCGCTAAATAGATGCGGTAGAAATTTCTTGTTTTAAGGTAAGTCGTATTCTTAGGATACATGTTGCCGAATAAAGCGAGGATCTCCTTTTTGAAAAGGGGCCTAATGTTTATTTTCCAATCCTCAGTTTGGTATACAATTTTCCGAAACTTACTTCGGTAATGGGTGCTTGGAATGCTCCAAAGGATCAACAGAAGGAATAATAGAAATGTAACAGTCATTATTCAACTCGGTAGGTTTTACTCAATTTCCAATCAAGGGGTTTTGCTTCCCAACTGATGGATCGTATTCTGTACCAACCCTTCTCGTTCGATGCCACGGCTATCTTTGACCTTGTAGGTAATTTCCATTCCCCAGGTGGGTTGGATAGCTGGAATAGTCAGGTTGATCGTTTTGCCTGAAGCATCCAGCTCCGCTTTGGTGACTTGAAGGGTTTGCTCGTTGTGATGTTTGGAGCCATACTTTCTGGATCGAATCAGATCCCAGGTCTTAACGCTGTAGCTGGAAATTTTCTGTACAGCTTTTGCATCCAGCTTGTCTGTAAATGTCAGCTTCATCCCCGTGGTGGTGGCTGCGATTCCCACCGGAATCACCATCGGCTGATCTACCTTTCTGATTCGATACAGTCCTCCCAGCTGAGGCTGGGTAGACCCCCATGCCGACAGGCCAGCCAGGTACAATTGTCCATCCCCAGGATTAAATCTGCCTCGCATCACACCCGTGGAAAATCTTGGGATGGGCAACTCAAAAATTCCTCCCTGAACTTGATCTCCAATTTTTTCAAAAGGAACCACAAACACTTTTCCATAGCCATAAGACAGATTTAGGAGTTTTCCATTGAGCGCGCCCCATTTCTGACTCTCCACCCAAAGCAGCTCGGAGGGAGATTGATCTCGATCCCGCTCCACCCATACCAGTGGCTGCTCCATTCCTGCCTCAGTACTATCTTTTGGAGGCTTAAAGCTGAACATATTTCCATAAAACTCTCCTTTTTTCACCCAGTTGATCCGATTCATAGGATTCCAGTGGCCTTCCTGATCGGTGACGATAAAGGTGCCATCAGGATTGATACAGACCCCGTTTGCAGCCCTGAATCCTGTAGCAACGATTTCAGTTTGCTGTCCGTCTTTGCTGACTTTGATCAAGGTGCCGTGCTGCGGCACTAGGGCTTCTCGAGCATGTCGAGCGCTTTTGGCATAGTAGAAATTTCCTTCTTTATCTACCTGCAGACCCATGGCGAACTCGTGAAAATGGTCGGTCACCTGATGGTCAGAGTTGAAGGCTTGATAGAAATCCGTCTCCCGATCTCCATTCAAATCATGTAATTTGACCAGCTGGTCCCGGCAGGTGACGAAAATTTGTTCATTCACCACCTTGATGCCCAAGGGCTGGAAAAGCCCCGAGGCGATTCGCTGCCAGGTGAGTTTCCCTGTATTTTGGGTAAATCCTTCTACCAACCAAACATCCCCATCTGTGGAGCAGATGACCCCTTTGTTGGGATCTTTGAAAAAATCTAAGCCACTGAGTCTAAATTGATTTTTCCAAGGGCTATCAAAAGGAGGGTTCATCAGGTCTACCTGAAAAGGTCCTTCCTGTGTGCCCATGGTGACCTGGGAACTTAATTTTTTAGGAAACCGTGATGGTCCTCCCGCAGTCATGGCTACCAAGGATGCCGGGGGAGCTGAACTTTTAGCGTAATCTGTAAGGCCCTTCGTACCGGCGTTTGCAATTAGAATTTTGACTTGCACTGGAGCAGAAGGCATTGTTTCCATGACCATAAAGCCATTTTCCTTTTTCAATACTGCCCCTTTTCCAATTAGAGCAACCGCGGTTTTATCCGGAGTAACCCGCATTTTCAAAGGTTTAGCTGTTGGACTTAGGTTTAGAGTTCTGGTAAAAACCGGTTGATTCTGCCAGCTTTCCATACCAAAAGATTCGAGCACTTTGGTACTTCCTACGGTATAGGAAAGAATTACCTGATCTTTAAATTGATAGAGTCCTTGGTACTGTGCCCAGGTGCGGGGAAGCGGGCCAAACTTCCGCTTGTCACGAGCCTGGAATCGTGGATCCTCAAATTTTCCATTGACCGGATTTGCCCAACCTGGCCCAACGGGATTCTCAAAATGAAGATTGCCTACTGTTCTGGGGGAAATATTGTGTTTCCCGTTAAAAAGAATCGCATCCCAATCAATAAACCCTTCCCCGGTCCAGGCTCCTGCCACCCGCATCAGGTCATGGTCAAACATCATCCAGGCCTTGCCCGCTGCCACGCCACCAACACCCTGATCCACCCTCACCGCAATTCCTTTGTAGGCAAAGTTGGCATCGACTAAATTCTCGTCAGCAAGGGGAGAGGGACCTTTGGATTGCTCCCGTTCCGGGGCATCTTTACCGACCAGCTCATAGGTGTTGATCAGAAAGTTGCCATAATCCATTTCTGCCCAGGGCTTAAATTCTTTCGGGGCAGGCCCTTTGTTGCTACCGGAAGGCAACCCTGCCAGGTAAGTGGAATCGATTTCAAAAAACTGTCCCGGATTTTTTTCTTTGAGGTAGGTTTCTCTCAAGTAATTGATGATGTCATATTTCTCCACAGGGGTAAGGTGAACTTGTGGAGGCATGGAGCCGTAGCCTCTGGTAAGCACTTGATAGATCGAGTAGGGGTCATTCCCAAGGTTGAAGGTGTCCTCCCAAAATTTGAAGGCAGTGGGTATAGATCCAAGTTGATCCGGATTTCCATGGCAATTGAAGCAGACATTGTTGTAAATATGTTCGCCCGTACGGATGGATTCATCGAATCGGTCATCTAGCGCAGTCAGTAGCCCCTTGTGATCAAGGTCTTTTTCGTAGTCTGGCAATTCTGATTCTTGAAGAATAAAGGAGCCCGAACTAGCCAATTCGGAATCAGTTGAACTGGGTTTGCAGCTAAAATTCAGAAGTGCTGCAAGCAGAAAATAAACTCCTAGTCGAATCCTATACATTTCCATGGGGAGGTTTTTTTGGGTATTGGGTGTGCCGTTAAGGTGAAATCAACTTTTTGCTAATAATCCATATTCAACCTTACCATGCCCATCTGGGGTGGTGTAAAATGGCCTTTTTTCAATTTCATAATTTTTGTCCGAAGGAATCCCTAAAGCATGGTACACCGTTTGGTGAATGCTCGCGATTTTGATTGGATTTTCGATGGTTTTGCAGGGGCGTTCATCGGCTGTTTTGCCAAAAACATGGCCACGCTTGATGCCTCCGCCAAACATCAGGATGGAGCAACCGTCAGTGAAATGGCGGTGCATGCCATAATTTTTGAGGTCATTAATGATATCGGGAACCTCTACCTGATCTTGAACTTTAAGATCTGGCCTTCCTTCCATCAGCATATCCCTGCTGAATTCACTCGCCACAATCACGAGGGTCCGCTCAAGTTTCCCGCTCTGATCCAGGTCTTTGATCAATTGTGCGATGGGACTATCGATTAGTTTTTTCATGTCTTTCAGTCGGGTATGCCCGTTATCATGGGTATCCCAGCCAAAGAAGGGTTCATATTCACTCGTCACGGTAATGTATCTCGCACCTTGATCAATCAAGCGTTTGGCGAGTAGACAGCCAAGTCCAAATCGGCCAGTATTGTATTTGGCATAGCTTTCTTTGGGTTCCAGACTGAGATCAAATGCCTTTGCCTCTGGAGAATTAAGTAAGATGTACGCCTGCTCCATGGATTGCTTGAGCGATTCCTTTTGGTATTCAGAACCAAATTCTCCCACGGGACCAGCAGCAATCAGGTCATTGTAGAGCTTATTTCTACTTTCAAATCGTTTGTAGTCCATTCCAACAGGAGGTCTCACGGCTTCCAATCCCGCCGAAGGATCAGGAATCAAAAATGGACCATAGTTGGAACCTAAAAATCCAGCAGAGTGAAATGCTTTTAGCTCTTCTGCTTCGCCAACAGTAAACCGCTGCCCAATGTTGATGAAGGGCGGAATCACTGAATTCAGCGCGCCTTTTTCCTTTGCAATCCAACTTCCTAGATGGGGCACCACCACCGATTGCGGTGGCTCGTAACAGGTATGGAAATGGTATTGGTGTCGGGTATGCAAGATATGTCCCAGATCTGCTGCCTGATAGGAGCGGATCAACGTGCCTTTATCTAGGACCGAAGCAATATTTTCAAGTCCTTCAGAAAACTGTATACCATCCAGTTTGGTCGGGATCGCAGGAAAGGTACTGAGCACCTCCTTCGCTTCCATTCCTTTGCGGAAAGCAGTGTGTTTTTTGGGGTCAAAAGTCTCCGTATGTGCCATCCCACCTGCCATAAATAATAAAATTACGGAATCAGCGGTAGCGGGAATTTTAGTTTCACAGGAAGACAGCAAACCTGCCAGAGGAGCACCCATACCCAAAGTAGCCAGGGTGGCTGCGCTGGTTTTTTTCAGGAATTCGCGTCGGTTTTGCAGGGTTTTCATGACTCTTGAAATTTTTATTTTGCGATGCAGGACAGCCTAGGAGCTCCTGTTTTTAATAGATGAGTTGGAATTCGGGCAACATAATTACTACCCACAATAAATCTTGAACAGCCGCTGCCTTCGGTTTTGCGCCGAGCACTTTCCTCGCCACTTCTAGCTCCCTGGGGTTCGGCTTTCGAAGTAATGCTTTGGCAAACAATTGTTCCGCCAGGACTTTCGGATCACCAAATGCGCTTGCCCATTTTTCCCCTCCTTTGACGAGTGAATTATTCAATTTTTCTCCATTGCTGAGCTCCAAGGCTTGAAGCAAGTTGGCCTGAGAGTCCCTACTGACGGAGACTATTTCCCGATTTGGGCGGCCTAGGGATTTTAGGAATTCATTGTTGGCCACCAAGGAGGCTCGCGCAAATCCCAAATTAGATTTAGCCTCAGGGATCAATTGGTAAGGGCGGAATTTCACTTCCACTGAATCAAATAAGGGTGCGGAAATTTCAGAAACCGCATCGGAAAATTGTTCTGCGGTGATTCTTCTTCTGACCATTCCCTGAAACTTGAAATCCTCAGCCATGAGTTTGTCTGCGGATGAAACGGACACCGAGGGGCTCTGATAGATTTTGGAGCTGGTAATTTGAAAAATCAGGCGCTTGATGTCGTAGCCATTTTCCACAAAATCTACGGCCATCCAATCAATCAAATCTTGGCTCCAAGGAAGATTGTCCATCTCGTCCACAGGTTCTACAATTCCCCTTCCCATCAGCTGCCTCCACACTTTATTGACTAGGGTCCGGTACATCCTTCCATTGGCAGGCTGAACAAGTTGATCGGCAAGCTGCCGTAATTTTTCTGCCTTGGTGGCGAGCGAATCGATATCGCCGAGTTCTTCCCACAGGATTTTGGTTTTGGCCATTTTGCCAGTAGGGATTTCACAACGATTTACTTCCAGGGTAGAATCGGCAAAAATATTTGCGAAGGCATAGGCCTGCTCGAGCTTCCAGTCATTGATAAAGCTATCATGGCAGGAAGCACACTTGAGGTTTAGGCCTAGGATAACTTGCCCCACATTTTGAGCAGCCTGCAATTCCGTTCGCTGGGAAGCATTGATTGTTCCGCGCCAACGGATGCCTTCAATAAATCCCTTTGATTTTTCGGAAGGATTCAGCAGTTCTTTGATAAACTGATTGTAGGGCTTGTTGTCTCGAATAGCCGTATAAAGCCAATCGGAGATAGCAAACCGTCCTCCAGTGATGTATCCCGTGCCGGTGTAGTCATTTCGTAGGTTGTCGTTCCAAAAAGTCATCCAATGCTGGGCATAATCATCGGTTCTATCCAGAAGTTTCTGGATTTCTATTTCCCGTTTCTGAGGGTTACGATCAGCTTGGAAGGATGCCAGTTCCTTCGGGGTAGGCAAGAGCCCAATGATGTCTAAATAAATTCTTCGTAGAAAGGTGCGGTCATCGACAGGACTGCCAAAGCTGAGTTGATTTTCTTGAAAGTATTTATTTACGAGCCGATCAATGGGATGTTCAAGCCCAGGTTGTATTGGAGGAAGTTCGGGCTTTCTTGGAGCCAGGGCCGCTACCCGATAGACGGATTGTTGAGCTACTCCTTCCGGCCAAGGTGCTCCTTTTTCGATCCAAAGTGTTAGCAGTTGAATTTCTTCTGCTTTGAGTAATTTGCCCTTGGCAGGCATGACCTCTTTGTGGTTTTTGGAAAGGGAAATTCTCCGGATCAGCTCACTTTCTCCAGGCTTTCCTGGAACGATAATCTGTCCATTTTCTCCCCCGGCAAAGACATATTCTTTTTCATCCAATCGCAATTCCCCTTCAATTTTTGCTCCTGAGTGACATTTGTAACAATTATGAGCCAGTACCGACCGCACATTTGTGACAAGTTGAATTTCTTTTTCTACAGAAAGATCGGAGGCGAATGAAGCAAGGTTGATTGTTACGCTTTCAGGTGCTTCCGTTTCTTCATCCCAGGAGGGAATAATTTCCGTCAAAAAGTCCTCTCCATGGGTAAGTGAGGCACCCAAATGTCCAGCGATTCCGATTCCCAATCCAGAAGTAAAAAGAAGCATCCGGTAAATCATTTGAGTGGAAGGCAGGGATTGCTGGCTTGTCTTCCTTGAAAAATAAAGGAGAACCACAGCCAATCCTGAAGTGATAAATCCGATTAGTTGGTGTAGATCGAAGGTTTCTCCGCTTATGCCCTCACTACTGGCATGGAGCCAACCAAAAAGGGCAGACAGTAGAGTGCTTATCGATCCAACTAAGACGAGCAGTTGGATGGCAGGACGGAACTTGGAATTGAAATCTTTAAGGGTAAACAGCTCGAGAAAGCCTGCAAAAATCAGGAGGGAAATCGGGAAATGAACTACCATGGGATGCAAACGGCCAAAAAATTGCCACAGCCAGAAATCTGTAGGGGTGTCTGATCCTACAGTCTCTGCTAAAGCCGAAATGACAGGCATCATTACGCCAATAGTGGCCATTGTCCACTTCAAGGGGTAGAATAGGTTGTTTGAAGAACTGACCTTAGGTTTCATCTAGTTAAAATCTAAGTTAAGATACAAAATATCGTATTTCTAGCTAATTCTAGCGGTATAAAAATTCAGGTAACTCGTAGACGGACAAGAGTATGCGGTTTGCAGACCTCTTTCTTAATCTTCAACCCTTATTTTCTTTTGATTCTAAAACCACAACTGTGACTGAGTCTTTGCAAAATCAATAGTTATCTGTTAGTTTAGTTCAGAACTGGTTGTACTGATTTTTACAATCCACAAACAGGGCAACTACGGCATAATTTAATGGGTAAAATTCTCCTTTCACTTCTTTTTTTTAACCTGACGTTTTCAGTTTTTTCGCAGGATAAAAAGCCGAACATCATCTTTATTCTTACGGACGATCACCGTTGGGATGCGCTGGGTTTTGCAGGAAACACCATGATTCGAACTCCTGAAATGGACCGAATGGCGAAAGAGGGGATTTACTATGAAAATGCTTTTGTAACGACACCTATCTGTGCCGCAAGCAGGGCGAGTATTCTCACTGGACTGTATGAGCGAACCCATGGCTATACTTTTGGGCAAGGAGATATTCAAGAGGCCTACGTCACACAATCCTACCCAGTAAAGCTCAGGGAAGCAGGATATACGACGGGGTTTTTTGGAAAGTTTGGCATCAATTACCCTGAATTTGCGAAGCTATTTGATGCAGGGGAGGAATATGACCGTAACAATTTGTTTACTGATCGGAGAGGGTATTTTTTCAAAAAAATCAAAGAGGACACGGTACACCTCAGCCGATATACCAGTCAACAAGCGATCGATTTTATAGCGAATACGCCTGCTGAGAGGCCCTTTATGTTATCCTTAAGTTTTTCAGCTCCACATGCGCATGATGGTGCGGAATTGCAGTATTTCTGGTCTTCAGCATACGATACCCTGTACCAAAATCTGGTAGTCCCTGATCCCTTGCTAAAGGAAGACAAGTACTTTCAAGAGCTACCGGAATACATCCGAACTGGTGAAAATCGGACCCGATGGCACTGGCGCTTTGATACGCCAGAAAAGTACCAGCGTAGCGTAAAAGGGTATTTTAGAATGATTTCTGAAGTAGATGCTGAAATCGGGAAGATCCGAAAAGCCTTGGAATTAAAAGGAATTGCTAAAAATACGGTCATCATTTTGATGGGAGACAATGGGTATTTTCTAGGCGAAAGGCAGCTTGCAGGGAAGTGGCTGATGTACGATAACTCCTTAAGAGTGCCGCTTATTCTATACGATCCAAGGCAAATTGGAGGAGAGAGAAATACTGGTTTTGCGCTGAATATAGACATCCCATCTACCATTCTTGATCTTGCTGGGATAACAGCCCCCAAATCCTGGCAGGGAACTAGCCTGCGATCCAACACACTGGCCGAGCGAAAAGATTTTCTATCCGAACATCTGTGGCAAGTGGACATTATTGCTCCAAGTGAAGCGATTCGAACGGAGAGATGGAAGTATTTACGCTACATCAATGATCCACAGCAGGAAGAACTGTATGACTTGGTGCTAGACCCAATGGAAACCAATAATTTAGTGACAGATCCTTTGCACCAAGAGATTCTTGAGGAACTTCGAACAAAAATGGAGCAAAAAATTGCTGCTTACCTAAAGGCTAAAATCCAATGATTTAGGATCGGATTTATCCCTTGTTTAAACGATCTGGTAAATGATTCATCGCCAATCACCAATCGATCCAGTGGAATTTTATTGTTTTTTGCCTCTTCAAAGAGCAACTCCTTGGGTTGAGAAAACATGGCATCTGCCGCCATGACAAAGTTTGTCGTGTAGAAACAAATGAAATTAAGAAGCAGGATGGTGTAAAATAGCCATTTTTTTTGCGATTAAAGCCTTTTTTGCGCCCAAGATGATACTCACTAAGCACAGGGTACGAAAAACCCACCGGTAGCTAACCAAGAAGTAGGCAAGCCCTAGGTAGGAGAGTTCCTGAGACACGGGAAATGGCATAATAAAGTAAACACTCACTAGTTCGAAGAGCATGCTTGCACTGCATCCCAGGTAAAAAAAGCGTTTCATGGATAGCTAGGAATTAATTTAAAGCTAGGGTTTATCCTTGCTGTCGACTATGAGCCAAATCTACTGCAGTGCGTACCATCTTCCAATCGATATCTCCCAAGAGGGCACACTCAGCTCCCAGGATAAACTGCTCGGGGGCATGATTCAGTACCGAATTCACTGTATGGACCAAGCTGCTCTTGCTGTCTTTGGAGATAGGACCTCTTTTTTCTAATCCTCCAAAAATGGGCCGTTTAAACTGATTAAAAATGTCAGCAGGTTGGAGTAGATCATTGCCCAACTTCATGGAACAATTGACAATGTGTCCAGGATAATCCACGAATGGACTGTAATCTTCATAGTCTGCCACGTAGTCGCATATGTGCAAGACATTGCAAGCACAGGCCTCATTGATTCGATTCATGACCTGCAAATCGTAGGGCTTGACATAGGTATTGAAAATACTAGGGTCTTGGAAGCGGAAGCCTTCCCCACCTTGGGTGGAGGCAAGGAACCCATCTACTCCCAATTTGATGCACTCTTCGGCAAAAATGAGCGTACTTTCGGTGATGACATCCAAGCCTTTCTTTACCTTATCGGGGTCGGTTTTGAGGTGCTCGGTCAGCAGGTCTCCCCCTACCGTGTGTCCGGCACTCATAAAGGGTGAATAAAGAGTGACAATCACTGGGGCCAATCCCTTCCCTTTTTTCACCAATTCCTTGACCACATAGAGCTGCTTTTCAAAAAAGTCTTTTTTGTAGAAGGGCATTTTTTCCCAATCCTTGGGCTGAACAATGCTTTGAAGTCGAGGAAATTCCGCCTCATACTGTACCTTGATAAAGTCCATGTCTATGGCTTGGAAATATTCCAAGTGCCTAGCCACTGCAGCATCTCCCGTCTTGTATCCTTCCCCGAAATGCACAAAAAATGCACTAGGAATATAACCGTCTAGTCGCTTGCCTTCTATAAGGGCAAAAATAGCGTCTCGCTTATTGATTGTTTTTTTAACTCTTTCTTTTTTGAGTGCCCAAGCCCCTGAAAGGGCAGCAAGTGACAAGGCTCCGGTGGTATAGATAAATTTTCTTCGTGAATTCATTTGTATGGGTAAAATGCGTAGATAACCGTATTAAATACGGGAAATCATAGCTGAATATCAAATAAATTTTTTGAAAAAGTAAACCTGAAGTAGAAAAAATGGCTGCTGAAGACTTCCTTTTTAAGCTTGGAAGTATACCTTCTCGCCCGTATCATTCGTAAATTCTACCGTACCCTCAGTCCTCCGTACATAAACTCACTTCATATGCCCTAATGTGTGTGTATGGGGGCCAAATTGAAACGCACCTTTGGTCCTGGTCCTAAAAATATGATGGTGCTTCCAATTGCAAGGGTCATGAATGCCAGGGTTAAGTCCATAGCAGGTCAGTTGGACATTATTCCCATGCTCAATATGCCTGCTTTTGGGCAATGCAAATCCCCAGCCAATCCCATGAATTGGAAAATGATTGGTCTAATACCTGTTTTGTTCTTAGCCGTTGCATTCCCCTACCTGTAAAGCCTTGGGCGCCAGTGGCCAAAAAATTGAAAATAGGAGGCAAGCCTGCCATGCTACAGAATAGTAAAACTATGTGCGTTTGGATGGGGCAAATCACGGTTCAAAAACTAGGATTGACTAATGTGCAAACCAAGTGAAAAAAATAATTCAAAATTATTTTTTAATTCCTTAGGTCATACTCTCTTTCAATCAATTGAATGAGATTTTTTGTAATCCGCAATGATATTTTGTGAGATCGAAGGTCTTGCCTTGTAGTGGTTTGCTCCCTTGCCAATAAATTCAGGTATTGACTGAGGTACCTCCTGTCTATTCGGACAAATCCTGACTTTGGAATATTATCTTGGTTGTCAAGTCCATCGTTGGCGATGTAAGCATCTAGTCCATCAAATGCGTTGAGCATCTGTTCTTCCAGGGTATAAATGTCGTTTTGATTTTTTGAGTAGCGGTCGTAACTCGCTTCTATTCTTGTCCAGCGGTGGTCATATACCGCAATGGAATCTGCTACGACCGTATTTTTAATTAATCGAAGTCCTCCGGCATTTTTCAGTTGACTTATCGTGGTGGTATTACGTCTACCTAGGATGGCCCAGGAAGCACGTTTTAAGTGTTTGAGAACGGAGGCAGGTACTTTTTCTGCATCAGGATTTGCCTTAAAATATCGGAACACAGAATCCATGGAAGCTACCCGCTCTTCCACAAAGGGGAGTGAGTTAGACAAGCTCAGCGTATCCGAATGGAGATCGTGCAAAAAAGACTTCATGTAATGCAGTTCATTTTGTTCTTCTACTTGCTGTTCTCGGTAGTTTTCTGCTATAAAACCCAAGCTGATTGCAAGGAAAAGCATGAGAAATTCCAAGAAATAATTCCCGATTGTTTTTTTTAAGTTTTCTGGATTCATCGCTGAGTAAGGGTGGTGGCATTGAAGATATTCAGATAGAAAATTTAATTAAATTTAATTTTTAGAAAAAAATCAACGCTATGGATAACAATCAAAATTATTTAGGGTCTCTTAAAAAGGGGGTAAAAGATTATTTAGTTGAATTTTTCCTCCTTTTTACAGCAGTAACGCTAGGATTTTTTGCTGAAAATTTGCGTGAAGAATATGTACAAGGTCGGTTGGAAATACGATTGATGAAGTCAATGGTGGCCGATTTGGAACGCAATGAAGAATTGCTTGCCCGTCAACAAACTGCCTTGTTGCAGCGAAAAGTCGCAGCTGATTCATTAGCCTATTTTTTCAATCAGCCTGATGTAAAAGCGCATGGGGCTAAATTGTACCAGTTTGGAAGGCAACTGGCAGTGTATGCTAGTGAATTTCCCTTGGCTTCCCGGTCTTTAGATCAGCTCAAAAACTCTGGAATGTTTAGTATTATAAGTAAGGAAGTAGTCGCTGATTCACTTTCCAATTACGACAACTTCAAAACTAGGTACGAACAGCGAATTAAGTGGTATTTTGAAGATGTGAAAAAGGTTCAGGATGAAAACAAACATATTTTCGATGCCAGGGTATTTGAGAGATCTACCCGCTATACGGATGCATATACCTTTGAAATTTTGACTCCAGAAGGCAACCCGGCCTTGCTTACCTACCAAGAAAAGGAGTTGCAACAGTTTTACAATACCTTTTATTATTTAAAAAGAAACACTGAGACACAAATTCGGGATGTAGAACTGCTAATTCAAAGTACGGTTGCCCTGCGCAGATTGATTCAAGAAGAATATTCAATTTAATTTATCTTTAGATTAATACATTAGTATAAAATCACTAGTTCCAATGAAAAATAAAATCCTCATCTTCCTTTTTCTAGGTAGTTTCCTAAGTTTAACTTCCTATGCCCAGGAGGTACCCGTGAGTACCGGTACTCAAACTACTGTAACTAAGGGATTGAAAGAATTGGATAGAGTAGCTACCAAAACTTGGGAAGAACTAAAGCGGATATTTAAAAGGGAAAAGCCTTTGATGGCATACAAGATCGGAACCAATAAGCACGAAACTGTAGTCAAACAACATCAAGCTCCTCCTGCCTACTTCCCAGTAAGGAATCTAGTCACGACAAGCAAGGACCAATTTGCTGCAGTAGCGGTAGAGAAAGATAGAGCTCCTCAACTAGAGGCAAAAGCACTCTTTCCAAGGATAACTGCGACAAAAGGCTACGTTTCGTTTAAAGTGGGAGATCTTGGCTACCAGCGATATCTAAATGACATCAAAAAAGAAAATATAGAGAAACTTACCCTTCGAAGACCTGACTCAGTAGAATGTATAGTTAAAAAATGGGTTTTACTTCCCAAACGGGAAGTCAAAAGGCACTATTCTTTTGTGCTCGACCATAGTGGATCTATGGGGGATTATCGTGCAGATGAGCTTCAGGAGAGTGTTTATGAGGCTATTCAAGCTAATTCCCAGCGGGACACAAAGTCGTTAACCACCTATTCTATTCAAAAATTTGATGGGGAAGGGAATATCAGGCACCTTATTACTTCTACGGAAGTTAATCTCCTTAAACAGGTATTGATTCCACCCATCGGGCTGGCAGGATTTGGTAGGTCTACCGCCATCAAGGATGCCTTGTACGAGGCCATTCAAAAGTTGTCACTAGATACTAGCTCAAATGCTAAGATCATCATTTTATTTACAGATGGGGAAACCAACACAGACCAAATCTCTCTTGATTTAAGTGAGGTAATCCGTTTGGCAATTGATAATAACATCAATGTAATTCCAGTAGGATTTGGAGAATATGTCAATGAAGAGTACCTCAAGACTATTGCCTACTATGCTGGTGGCGAATTCTACCAAATTTATCACGAGGACGAATTTGCGACATTATTTGACAATATGTTGCAGGAAATTGGTTTGAATTATGAACTTGAATTTTCTCCTTGCATGTTTGGAGATGAGGTTGAAATTGAACTTAGTTTCAAGGGGCTAGATACTCCGTTAAAAGCTACTACTTTTTTTTCTACACCTGCGCGAGAGGGCTATGCGATTGATTTGAACATTCTATTTGAGGAGGCTAGTACCCAGATTGATCAGGAAGCAGATTTAGAGGAGCTGGAGCAATTATTACTTTTAATGAAAGCAGAAATGGATCTTCGTATCGTAGTAGAAGGCCACACAGACAAGGTGGGAACAGAAAAATACAACTTGGATCTTTCTTTGCGAAGAGCCAATGCAGTAAAGGACTACTTGGTTAAAAATGGGATTGATTCAGGCCGAATTGAAACCAAAGGATTCGGTTGGTCCATGCCAGCCTATCCTTACCAGGGTACCGAAAAAGAAAATGCACTCAATCGACGGATAGAGGTAAAAATTGCGAACTAATCAAAAAAAAACACCCAAGAATATTCGATTAAGAATTTCTTGGGCGTTTGAGAAGGAGAATCTATTCTACTTTGAAGGCATAATCTCCATCTTCGTCAATGTAAAGCGTTAAAATTGATACCTCGCATAGGTCAATTTCTTCGATATAGATCCAATACTCTTCCGATTCGTCGTGGGTCAAGCGGAGATCCCAGATGCAGATGGTCTCATCATCAACATATTCGAAAGTAATTGAAACTACATCACCATCTTCAACAATGTCCTGAGGAAGGATGTCTTCCCCCCAATTTAGCGTGGTGGTTTCTGTCAAATACACGCCATAAAAATCTTCGCCCGTGTTATTTACCAATTTAAAATCTAGGATAGTCTGTGCTTGCGTCCATGTAGTAGCCGCGAAAACAAGGGCCACAAGAAGCAATAATTGTTTTTTCATGAGATTGGTTATTTTGTAAAGATTTATAATTTGTTTTTAATTGAATTACTGTGGTCACTTCATTTAAAGTAATTCTTTTATTCCAATTTAAAAATAGAAAATCAATTTTTCTACTTTTTAAAACTCATATCTCTAATACTTTTGCTACGGTGATTTGGTAAAAAAAATTAACTTAACTTTCCCCGAGAGTAATCCAAAAAATAAGGTAGATCACAGACATAGCTCCACTACTAATTCCTAAAGTTAAGCCGCCTACCCCGAAAAAAAATACTAAAAATAAGCCTCTCAATAAGCCAGAAGAGATACCTAGTGATCTGGCAATTCCTCCAATGACACCACCAATCCATTTGTCAGAAGAATGTCTATTCATACTTGTTTTTATCTTATTTGAGTGAAAAATTTGTAGAATTAAATGTACTAGAGATTCACAAGTATTCAAAAATCTGATGTACTTGTCCAACTAATTTTTGAATTAAAATTTGAGTGAAGTTAATGATTCGCCTACTGTCTATTTTAAGTTTCGACTCAGCATTATTCGGCGATTAATTGGATTCGTTTGGTTTTTGGTTCTTTTGTCCCCAAAATTAGGAAAGAGCCACTTCATGGACATTGGCAGTTTTTCTGATTCATTTATCCTAGTTTAATTTTTTAGGATAGGAAGTAAACATAGGTAAAGAAAATAGCAGGATCTTTAATTATAATTCCCTATATTTCATTGAAAACCATGGCTATGAATGCACTTCTTTCCTTCCATTTGAAAGCCTTTGATGGGCTGAATCAGCACTGGGATAGTCCAAGGAGTACGCGTTGGATTAGCAATTTGGTTGTTGGATTTTTTATTTTGGGTTGTATAATATCCCTTCTTCTTTTCTTAGAAGTGCCCATTCCCTTTCCTAATCTTTCTCCCTTCTTTGCTGTGGAGATTTCCTTCACGATTTTATTGGTTTTTGAAATTCTGGGATTGATTTTTTTACTTCCTAAGTCTGTGGCCGACTCCATAGGAAAGCAGTTTGAAATCATTTCCCTACTTCTCCTTCGAGATGCATTTAAAGATTTTGGACACTACATGGGGGAGCTCAACTGGGACTCTAAACTCCTACTCGAACTTCTGCCTATGGTAGCAGATGGCTTTGGAGCCTTACTTATTTTTGGAATGACCGTTCTATTTTACCGGACCCAAAAGCACCAAAAAATCACGCAAAACAACGAGGAGCAATCCGAATTTATTGCGGTTAAAAAAGTCATTTCCCTCTACCTAACACTGGTATTTTTTTTGATAGTTGTGCTTGATATATCCCGAGTTTGGACCACTGGAGAAGTCTCGTTTAGTATTCAATCCTTCTATACCTTATTGATTTTTACCGATATATTTATCTTGATTTTTTCCCTGCGATATTCCAGTAAATATTACAACCTGTTTCGCTATTCTTCTTTTGCCTTGGCCACACTTTTTTTGCGATTAACCATCTCCGCACCGGCCTATTACAATGTAGTATTGTCGGTGATTGCAGGGGGACTGGTACTGGGAGTTACTGCTATTTACAATGGACTTTTACTCAAGGAGAATGCGGCTAAGCCTCCTGCCTAAGCGAGTCCTTTAGTCACTTTCTACGCAAGCTTCTATTGAAATGGTGGCCTACGATTTTCTTTTCTCATAAATTTTTTGTTCCTCAACTTACTTCCTTACTTTAATCCAAGGTTTAACAACAAGCCCTTTGATGTTGGAAAATCACTCCTGGGATGTAATCGTAATTGGCGCTGGCCCTGATGGGGCCATGGCGGCTTACGAATTGGCCATGGCAGGCCTTAGAGTTGCTATTCTGGAAAAAGAAAAGCTGCCCAGGTACAAAACTTGTGGAGGAGGATTGGTTTTTCGTGGGCGTGAACTCCTCCCCATCTCAGTTCAATCAGCCGTTGAAAAAGAGTTTGATTCCTTAGCCGTATATTTTGATAAGCAAAATCAGCCCTTTACTGCACAACGGAATTTTCCAATCCTGAGCATGGTCATGCGGGATCAGTTTGACCAACTTTTGGTCCAAGAAGCGGTCAAACAAGGAGCCGTGCTATTAGAAGGCCAGTGCTTGCATCAACTAGATATTGGGTCTGAAATAAAAGTCCAAACCCAAGCTGATGTTTTTACGACCCGGTACGTGGTGGCAGCAGATGGAGTCCTTGGGCCTACTGCAAAGCTTGCCGGATGGAAGGAAACTCGAAAGTTGATTCCCGCATTGGAATACGAAGTAGGAGTGGAGCCCACTGTTTTTGAACGACTAGCTAAAGAAGCTCGATTTGATATTGATGCTATCCCTCAAGGGTATGGCTGGTGCTTCCCCAAAGCCAATCACTTATCCATAGGGGTAGGCCTATTTGCCCCCAAGAAAATTCAACTTCGTGATTTCTATAAAGCCTATCTCAACAAACTGAGTATTGAATCGACTACCTTCGAAGAGGCACATGGTTTTCAAATACCTGTGGGTGCGCGAACCGATGGCTTTACCAGAAATCGCGTGTTTCTAACTGGTGATGCAGCAGGATTTGCGGATCCCTTAACGGCAGAAGGGCTAGCGAATTCCATTCATTCAGGGATTTTAGCTGGCCAGAGTATTGCATCACATTTCAATCAAGAGGAGGAAGCTGCTAAGGCCTATCTTGCAGCCTTGGAGAAGCGTATCCTGCCTGAGTTACGATTCAGTGCCTCCCTGTCTGCCTTTTTTTATTCCCTTCCTTTTGCTAGAAATTTACTTTTGGCCAAGTATGGGCAGCGGGCCTGCGAAGTCCTTACGGATGTGTTTACCGGGCAATTGGTTTTAAGTCAGGAGGTAAAGCAACGTGCACTTAAAAAATTGAAAATTTGGTAGTTATCACTCCATTTTAGTTTTCCTATAGGGGTAGATTGCAGATTTTAGATCAAAAATAGATAAGTTCATTTCTTTTTTTATCTAAGAGCAGGTGCATTCATTTTATTAAATAATTGGAGATGTATTTCCTGATTACTTACTTCAAGTGGACAAATAATTGATTATTTCAATGGCTACTTTCTATTTTTTTGCTTTATTTGAAATCACCCAATCCAAGGTAGTGGTGGTCTGATCGTAATTGTTCTTCCTTAGCATTTCCTTCAAACCAATTTCCTGCCTAGCACACTAGCTAACACATGGCATTACAAGAAGAATTAGAATCCCAAGGCAATTGGTTGTTTCGTTACCGAAGTTTTTTACCCCTTTTCATTTTAGTGGTAGGTTGGGGCATGTACCTCCGAAGAGTGCATCATCCTGAGGAATTCCCCTTGTTTGTTTCCAAGTACGAATTATATTATTGGATTGTGGCGATGGTCGTAGGCTTACTCGGCCTGCTGGTACGAGTATACACCGTGGGCTACTCCCCAAAAAACACCTCTGGCCGTAACACCCAAGTAGGTCAGGTGGCCGATACACTCAATCAAACCGGTATTTATTCCCTGGTACGACATCCCTTGTACCTTGGCAATTTTTTGATGTGGTTGGGACCCGCATTGCTCACTGTGCACCTCTGGTTTGTATTGTCCTTCTGCTTTTTGTATTGGGTGTACTACGAAAGAATCATGTTTGCAGAGGAGCAGTTTCTTAGAAAAAAGTTTGGAGAAAAATACCTGCAATGGAGCAATCGAGTACCCTCCTTTTTACCCAATTTCAAAAAATTTGTACCTACTCAAATTTCTTTCAGTTGGAAAAAAGTACTGAAAAAGGAAAAAAATGGACTTTCTGCCTTATTTCTTATTTTTTGTTTGTTTGATGCCTCGGTCATGATATTCAAGCCGGAGCATCAGCCCCATCCCGTGCTGTTGGGCTTATGTATTGCTACAGGAGTTTTGTATGTGATTTTGAAGGCACTCAAAAGGACCAAGCTTCTCTACGAGTCAGATCGATAAAAAATTATCAGCTGCTCGTGAAGCATCTCCTTAGATACCTGTGTAGGTAAAAGGAGTAATGGCTTTGAGTTCTGTTTTTAAAGCTTCTGACACGGGCAAGCCCTGTATAAACGCAAGCAACGAAGCCTGTGTTATTTTGGCATTCGTGCGCGTAAGATCCCGAAGTGCTTCGTAGGGCTTGGGGAATCCTTCTCGTCTCAAAATGGTCTGAATGGCTTCTGCTATTACCGCCCAATTTTCTTCTAGGTCAACCTTCAAAGCTTCCTCGTTCAATTCCAGTTTGGATAATCCTTTTTGAATGGAGCCCAAAGCGATCAATTGATGAGCCAAGGGCACGCCTATGGTCCGCAAAACGGTACTGTCGGTCAGGTCCCGCTGAAGCCTGGAAATAGGTAATTTGGCTGCCAAGTGCTCCAACAGGGCATTGGCTATCCCTAGATTTCCCTCTGCATTTTCAAAGTCAATGGGATTGACCTTGTGTGGCATGGCTGAGGATCCTACTTCACCGGCTTTGATTTTTTGCTTGAAGTAATTCATTGATACATACTGCCAAACGTCTCGAGAAAGGTCCAGTAAAATGGTATTGATGCGCTTCAGTCCGTCAAAAATCGCAGCCATGTGATCGTAATGCTCGATTTGTGTAGTAGGGTAGGAGCGTGAAAGTCCCAGAGATTTTTCCACGAAATTTTTGGCAAAGCCATTCCAATCCAAGTTGGGATAGGCTACCTGATGCGCATTGAGGTTGCCCGTAGCCCCACCAAATTTGGCGGCAAAAGGAACTTGTCTAAGGAGTTGAAGTTGTTGCTGTAACCTGACCACAAATACCTCTAATTCTTTTCCCAGTCGAGTGGGAGAGGCAGGTTGCCCATGGGTTTTGGCTAGCATGGGGACTTGAGCCCATTGGGTAGCAAGCTGGTGAATCTGTGAAATTACCCCTTCCAACTGGGGAAGAATGACCTGCTCCAAGCCCTGCTTTAGCATGAGCGGAGTGGCGGTATTGTTGATGTCCTGAGAAGTCAGTCCAAAATGGATAAACTCTTTGTATGCTGAAAGCCCAATCTCCTCAAACTTTTCTTTCAAAAAATATTCCATGGCCTTGACGTCATGGTTGGTTTTCAATTCGGTATTCTTAATCCATACCGCATCTTCTAGGCTGAAATCCGACACCATCTTCCTAAGCTTAGGAAAAAGGCTTGGCTCCACTTTGGCAAGTTGAGGTAGAGGAATCTGGCAAAGAGCAATAAAATACTCTACTTCTACCTGTACGCGGTACTTGATCAAGGCAAATTCTGAAAAATAAGCGCGTAGAGACGCTGTTTTGGAAGCATAGCGCCCATCTACTGAGGAGATTGCGGTCAATTCTTGTAATTCCATAGCTTCGGCTTCCTCTGTGAAATAGGGCATCCTGGCCCACAGAGAAGCGTCAAAGGTACTGCTTTGGCTTCAAAATCTGGAATTTATGGGAGGATTTCTCAGATCTACTAAAACTTCCCCAAGCCATTTTGGGTTAATAAAAGAAAATTCCTTTTAAAAGCCACGTATTCTAGGCGGAGGAATTTATTTTTGCAAGCGCTGAAACCAACTCATTACATGTTTAATTTCTTTAAGAAAAAAACAGAAACAACTACTCCTGCTTACTTGCCTTTGAAGGTAAGAGAGGTGGTCAAGGAGACTACCGATACGGTAACCATTTATTTCGAACAAACAGATCCCTACCTAGAGTATCAACCTGGGCAATTTTTGACTTTAGTGATGGAAATGGAGGGAAAGGAACAACGTCGTTCCTACTCTCTATGTACCTCGCCCTACGTAGATCCATTTCCTGGTATTACGGTCAAGCGGGTACCTGGAGGGCTTTTTTCGAATTATTTGAATGAAAAGGTTTTTCCTGGAAAGACCCTCCATGTTTTACCCCCATTGGGGAATTTTACTACCACCTTTCATTCCAAAAATCGCCGCCATTTTTTTATGATTGCTGGGGGCAGTGGCATTACCCCTTTGATGGGACTGCTCAAATCGGTGATGGTCAATGAACCTGAGTCTAGGGTAACTTTGATTTATTGCAGTCGCACGGAAGAGGAAATTATTTTTAGGGCCCAGCTTCAACTCTTGGAGAAGGGGAATGGGGATAGGCTGAAAGTCATCCACAACTTGAGTCGTCCTGCTGATACTTGGAAAGGGCTTCGGGGCAGGTTGTCTTCCGAGTTGCTCAAAGAACTCTTTGCTCAGGCGGAATACGAGCCGCGCTACGAGGAAGAATATTTTATCTGTGGTCCAGAAGGCTTGATGCAAACGACCACCAATGCTTTGGAAGATTTGGAAGTAGATTCAGACCGGATCCATCGGGAAAGTTTCTTTTCGGCAGCAGCTCATCAGGCGCAGGAAGAAGCTAAGGCTGGGATAAGTGCGGGTCTTCTCACCAGAGAAGTGGGCATTCTTTTGGAAGGAGAGGAGCATGTGGTCACGGTAGCACCTGGGAAAACCATCTTGGAGGCTGGCTTGGAAGCGGGACTGTCTATGCCCTACAGTTGCCAAAGTGGACTATGTACGGCCTGTAGAGGAAGGCTTACCTCAGGAAAAGTGAAGATGGACGAAGACGCTGGCTTGAGTGAGAAGGAAATTGCTGCGGGCTATGTGTTATGCTGCGTCTCTAGGCCCTTGTCTGAGGATATTCGAATTACCATAGAATAAGCCATGGATCAGCCTTCTCTCCGAGCCCTTTATGTAGGCACCGAACGTTTTACTTTGGGAGTCATGCTCTTGGCACTGCCCCTATTTGGATTGGTTTACCTGGTTTTCAATTCGGGAAGACTTCCAAAAAACCTTCCCCAGCTTTCTCCAGCCTTGATTTGGGGCCTCGTTTTGATTTTGTTGGTTCTCTTAGGGTTTCAGTATTGGACCTTTTTCCAAAGAATCAAGAAAACCTTATCCCTAGAATCCTTAGAAGACAAAGTCAAGGAATATGTTCGCGCTACCCGACAGAGATACCTCTACCTATTTTTAGTTTCGCTGGGAAGTACCGCGGGACTGTTATTTAGTGGCAATCCTGCATTCATCTTTATTTTTGCAATCACTCTGGTATTTTTTTCCTTGGGAAAGCCTACCTCAGATCGTATGGCGCGGCTGTTGAAGTTAAAAAAAGAAGACCGAGAACTTCTCAGAGAAGTGTCTCGGCCGATTTAATTGGTCTAATTTTCAAAAAAGTGTACTCAATTTTCTATGGTGATGTTTCCAGAGGTGATGTTGCCTTTGATCCAGGTAGAGGCATTGTTATTTAACTCCAATGTCCTTCCACTGGAGGAGTTTCCTACACGAATGTTTCCTGAAGTAGCTTTCAAACTGTAATTAAAAGACTTGAGATCTGAGGCTGTTTGAACCGTGAAATTACCCGAAGTGCCAGAAAATTGAGTGTTGGGTCCAAGACCTGAATTTACTGCGCGCATATTGCCTGAAGTAAAGTAGAGTTGACCCAATTGTTTTGCGTTTTCGATTTTGGCATGGCCGGAGGTGAGACGCACGTTGAGTTCTCCATCAATATTCTTGGCATCCAGGGAGCCACTGGTAGATTCGTAATAGACGCCTCCATTGACATTCTCTAAGTAGGCATTTCCTGAGGTGAGTCTCGCCTCTACATTGCCTTCGATACCAGTTACCTTAAGTGTCCCAGAGGTAGAAGTCAATTTTAGATTTCCCTTGAACTGAGCTGCCGCTACGGTTCCTGAGGTAAGTTGCAAAACTGTAGTTTCACTTGCTAAGTTGGTCAAATTGATTTCTCCGGAGGAACCTTTGACGCTCACTTGCATGGATTTAGGTCCCTTGATCTTGAGGTATCCCTTGTTTTTGCCATTCCAGTTATACTTTTCCCCGCTTCTCTTGTAGCTCACTTTGAGCACATCTCCAAGTGTCACAAAGACGATGTCCTGGTCCGTGATATTGGACTCCAAATAGGCTTCTACAGATACTTCCGTTTCTTCACCTCCCTGGTAACTTACATCCAGCCAGCCGCTTTCAACTTCGATCTGCTTGATGTTGTTATATTTTTTAGTGGTATTCACCAATACATTCTGACTTGCAGCAAAGGGTACGGATGCAAGAAGCATTAGGGCTATTAAAGAAAAATAACGTAATTTTTTCATGGTTTGTATTGGTTAAAAGACAATGCCAAAGGTGATGGGATTCAAGGAAGGGCCTTTGCCATCTTGAAAAAGGGTATTGAGGTCATAGGTGGTAAAAAAGGTAACGTGTTCTCCTATGCCTAATTCCCCTCGGATTCCGTAGCGCAGGTTTTCTAGGTAAAGCCCAGTATTTACTTTTTCGATTTTATCCCTAGAACCTCCTGTTTCATCGAACACAAATTTTGATCTTCCTCCCAAGCGATAGCCTAGGTAGGGACCTGCCGCTAGGGTAAATCCATCTTCAGTACTTTTACCCAGATTTACTTCTAGTAAAGTCATTGCCGTAAGGTAGGAGGCAGAAAGTTTACTTTTTATCCCTGTGACGTCTGTGCGCTCCACAAAAGAGATCTGATCTCTACCACGGATGGCTTGAAAATCTCGGTTTTCAAACTTGAAATTGTACCATTGAAAGCCTAGTCCTAAATTCCATTGTACTCCTTTCCCTATTCTATGGGAACCCACCCAGTTTAATCCCACATTCCAACTTCCCCAACCTTTGGTGGCATAGGGCTGATCTGAAGTAGGAAAGCTTCCTTCTTGAAGGAAATTATTGATACCTAAATCAATACTTAAATCGTCTATTAAAGGTGGATCGTCTTCTTTCGAATCCGTTTCAATCTTTACTTTCGTATTTTCTCCAGATTCATCTACATAAACTCGCATCTTACCAACTTGGACCTCAGTTTCCAAGGGGCGCTCAATCACCTTGACCACCTCTTTGACTGTCCCGTCTTTTTTATGGATTTCGACCAAAGTTAATTCTCCCGTTTCTTTATTTTCTTCTAGGTCTAATTCACTAATGATTTGATTGATATTCATCAACTTTAATTTCTCGAAATCTTCTTTCGATGCTACAGTAATGACAATTTTCCCAGCCTTTCCAAATTCTATGACTACGGAGTCTTGAAGTGTGGGGATGGCTGTTTTAAGAGAGGATTCAGGACTTGTCTTAGCTTGTACCAGCGAGGCAAATCCAAATAAGGCAAGGAGAAATACGATTTTTTTCATGAGTTTTAATCTAAGTGTATAATTGGTTTAGTATTTATCTTTTTCTGTAGCAGTTTTTCTACTCGTTAGGGAAGTGAAGACTCTGTTTTTTCTTTCTTGAATTTCTATAAACCCTTCGTCCAATTTGTCAAAGAGCCCTTCTACTTGGCCCACTGTTTTTCCAAGTTCAGTGATCAAATTTTTGTTGGGAGCGGCTTCTTTTTTCAACCCATCGGAGAAAATCCGAATCCGGTAGCCGTCTAAGTCTTTCCCATCTGTTAAGTGGATTGGTGAGGTATTAACTGAAGCGATAGTTTGAGTGGGTTCAGGTTTTAGCCATATCTTGGACTCGGTAGCTGAATTTAATTCCATTGCTACTGCCGCTTCTGAACTTGGGGTAGTAACTGTTTCAGCTTCCAAATTAGCCAAATTGACCACTTTCGAATTTTCCTGAGGAAGGCTAAATTGTAAAACGGGCTTACTTGAACTAGGTATAACTGTCTCAGTTAAGGAGTTCTGGTATTGGGATTCTTCGGATACTTCTGATTCTGGCATTGATTTCGGTAGAAGAGGAACTTCCAGTACCTCTTCCGTAGCAGCCAGTGAATTTTCTTGGGTTTCCTGTGGTACTTCGGACCAAATCAGGTAGGCGAGACCGAGTAGCAAAGGCATGGCTGCTGCGATTGCCCACCAAGAATTTCTCTTTGGCTGCTTTGCTGCATCCAACTGGGCTTCCAGCTTGTCCCAGGCTAATGGGCTTGCAGAGGCTTCGTAATTTTCGAGTTTTTCTCTAAAGACTCGATCCAATTCTTCTTCTGATTTAGCCATGTGTGGTTTTTTCTTGGAGTTGGAGACTGGCAATCTTTTCTTTGAGTACGTTTCTTGCTCGATTGAGCTGGGATTTGGAAGTGCTTTCCGTAATTCCCAAGAGTTGAGCAATTTCTGTATGGCTGTAACCTTCGATTACAAATAAGTTAAACACGGTTCTATACCCCGAAGGAAGCTCCTGAACCAAGGTCAACATCTCTGCGGCCTCCATTTGAGTTATAGTTTCTGTAGCATCTAAGATTTGTGAGGCTTCTTCCAAAGAATGGTGTAAGACTTGCTGTTTCTCGGTTCTCAGGGCCATCAAGGCCTGAGTTACTACGATGCGCTTCATCCAACCTTCAAAACTTCCTTTGGATTCAAACTGTCCTATTTTTTCAAAGATTTTCATAAAACTTTGAATCAAGATGTCTTCTGCCAGTTGTCTGTCTTTTAAGTACCGAAGGCAAATGGCCATAAATTTTCCCGAATATTGATCGTAAAGCTGTCGTTGTGCAACACGGTCACCGTCAAGGCAGCCCTGAAGGAGTTCCTTTTCAGAAGAAAACTTGAGGTGGCGAAGCATTTGGTTTGGCTTTCTCTTGGTATAGATGCAGGAGTGTCCCTGAAGGTTGCTCCAGCCGATAAAAAAAAGATTTTAATTTTCTTATTAACGGGTTTTTAGCCGTATAGTCTAGATTTTCTTACAAAGAAAAAATAAAAAAGGCCAAGGCAATCACAAAAATCAAACTCATGACCTGTGCCTTTTCCTTAAATTCCGTTGCAACTTTAGGCTTACGTAATACCATAACGGCCAAGCCCAAGCCAAAAAATTGCAAAAATAAACTCACCCCATGGAGGGGACCCATGGGAGCATCCAAAAGTCTGAGCTGGGTATTCAGTAAGGACAGGACCCCAAGCAAAATGCCCGTAATTCCAAAGAGAAAGGAGCGGTGTAGGAGTACAGGTTCAGGAAGGGATGACCATTTCATGGGTTTAAGGGCAAAGCGCAAAGGTAAAGAAAAACGGGATTAAGAAATACCTAGGCTTTCACAAGGCTAGCCTTTCTCCTAATAAAAAACTTTTCGAGTTCGGCACTTGACTTGGTATTGAGCGTCATTTCTTTGCTCAAGCCTCCTTTTCGTGCTACGCACAGTCCATAATACATGTCTGCGAATCCTTCGATTTCGTGGGCATCGGGATTGATAGACAAGAGCACTCCTTGGTCCATGGCATAGCGTATCCACCTCCAATCCAGATCCAACCTCCAGGGGTTGGCATTGATCTCAATCACCACCTGCTTTGCAGCGCAAGCCGCAATCACTGCCTGGTGGTCTATAGGGTATCCCTCTCTTCTCAGCAAAAGTCTTCCGGTGGGATGGCCCAAAATAGTGGTATATGGATTGTAAATTGCAGCAATCAATCGATCTGTTGCTCGCTTGATATCCATGTTGAGGATGGAGTGCACCGAGGCTACGATAAAATCAAAACCTTGCAATACTTCTTCCGGATAGTCTAGGCTTCCATCGCCCAAGATATCGGACTCAATTCCTTTGAAAATTCGGAAAGGAGCCATTTCTTGATTAAGAGCATCGATTTCTTTTTGTTGCTGAATGACCCTTTCTATTTCGAGTCCTCCGGCGTAACTGGCCGTACGGCTATGATCGGAAATTCCCAAGTACTCGTAGCCCAAGGACCTGCAATGTTCGGCCATTTGCCTAAGGCTATGCTTTCCATCGCTGTAGGTGGAGTGGTTGTGTAGACTACCTCTGAAGTCGGAGGCTTCTAGCAATACCGGAATACCTGCTTTTTTTGCCAACTCCACTTCCCCAAAGCCTTCTCGCATTTCCCTAGGGATAATTTGGAGTTGGTTTAGGGTAAAAAATTCCTCTTCCGAAAGGAAGTTATTTTTTCGAATCTTCTCCGCCATGCTTTCCTGCTCGTCAACCAAGCAATTCAGATGAGATTTGGAGGCGATTAAAAGCATTTCTTTTGATATTGCTACCTCTGGAGAAGAAAAATAAAGGATAATTTTTAGCTCTGGATCAAGAAGTTTTCCCCTCCAGGTAAAGGGTCCAGATTGGCTGAGGTCCCATTCCACATTTGGAAAATCTTTGAGTGAATTCTTGACCTGAATCAAAGATGCTGAAACGATCAAAAATTCGGCTTCTGAAATTATTTCCATCTTTCTAACAAAATTTCCCACGGGTTTTACAGCAGCTTTTGGGAGTAGCTGCTGTAGGTTGGAGCTAAGGTCCTGGATGGTTACTTCAATATCTGCGAATAGCCACTTGCCTGCATTGGAGGCTCTAAATAGCAAGTTTTGTAAAATACTTTCTTGGGTTTTTTCTCCAAATCCTTTGAGTTGAGCGATTTTTCCGCTCTGGCAGGCCTCCATCAGTTCGTGGGTAGAGGTGATGCCCAAATCCTCCCAAAGAGATTTCACTTTTTTAGGCCCCAGACCTTTGATTTGGAGCATTTCCAAAATGCCACTGGGGGTCTTTTCTAGGAGTGCTTCTAGCGCTGAAAAACTTCCGGAGTCCCGGATGGAAAGAATGGCCTCTGCCACACTTTTGCCCAGTCCTGGGACCTGGGCAAGGGCTTCCTGTCCCAGGTCCATGAGATCCATTTCTCCGCGCTCCAAGGTATTGAGCGCACTTTGGTAACTTCTGATTTTAAATGGGTTTTCATCGTGAAGTTCCATGAGCTGTATGCTCAGCTTCAATTGACGAAGAATGGTCTTGTGATCCAAGATTTTGAACGTTTAATAAAATGGTTACGTATTTGTCAGTAAAAAGAGTTTCAAATTACACAGGGAAGGGCTAACTTCCACTACTGCTACTGGGGTTTTTCTTGCAGGTTTAGTTAGAATACCTTGTCAATTTCCCGTTGCAGAGAGGTAAAATGTTTTCAACAAGATGAATTATTGGCTAGTAAAAACTGAACCGAGTACTTATTGCTGGGATGATTTGAGGAAAAAAGGCACAGATACTTGGGATGGAATACGAAACTTTCAGGCGCGAAACTATTTAAAGCAAATGAAAATAGGAGATGGGGTGCTGGTCTACCACTCTGGACAGGATAAATCTATACAGGGTCTGGCAGAGGTGCTGGAGGAAGCCTTTGATGATCCGCAAGATGCAGCTTGGGTGGCGGTGAGATTGAAAGCCTTACGCCCCTTGACTAGGCCGGTACCCCTTTCTGCCATCCAAGCCCAGCCCAAACTTTCACAAATTTCTTTACTCAAGCAGTCCAGATTATCCGTGCATGCCTTGAGCCAAGATGAAGGTGAATTACTACTAGAGATGGGATCATGAGGAGGATTATCTTTTTTTTATTTTCCTATTTTTTGATCCTATCTGCGCCAGCACAGGTGGTGTTTGTGGAGAGGCACGAGCTTCCGGCTCAAAGCTATGACCCCAATTTTGAACTGATGAAAATTCCTTCGGGTCTGGTGGCATTCAGGACCTACCAGGAGCGTAGTTTTAGTTCGGATAGGGTATTTCAGTATTTTCTTAGCGACCAAAATCTTCTAGCCTCAGGGCTTAATGAAGTTAGCATGAAGCCTGGATTTGATATGATGGGCTACGATACGGATGAAGACCAATTGTATGTCTTGTTTACAAAAGGCACAAGTCCTTCTTCCGAAAAATATGTACTTCACCTGGACCTAAGTACCCAAGTGGGGGTGGAGTATCCTGCGAATAATTTATTGCCCATGGATTTGGTTGAATTTTTGGTTTTGGATAAGCAGGCCATTTTTTTAGGGATATCTGATACCCGTCCGGTACTTCAGATTTTATCCTTTGTCGACAACAGTGTGCATACCGTTCAGGGTATTTATGGCAACGAAACGCAAGTGATTCAATTGGTGAAAATTCCCGAATTGGAAGCATTTGATGTGGTGGTGCAGCGGAAATTACCGCTCAAAGTAAAAGAAACGGCAGTCCTTACTTTCGACTTGCAGGGGAACCTGATTCGGGAACTGAAACTTGGAGGCTTGGGAGAAGATGGCCAGGAATTTTTGGATGGATTGCTATTGCCAGCTACTTCTTTCCCTCAAGCCATGGTTGGCGCTTTTGGAAAAGCATCGAGGAATTCGTACGAAGGCATGTACCTGCTGGAAATCAATGAATTTGGAGAGGTCGATCCCTTTTTCTACACTCTAGAAGATTTTCCTAATTTCTACAACTACCTGCCTGAAAAGAAGAAAGAAAAACAAAATAGGTATGTGGCTTCTCAATTGGAGAAAGGAAAAAAGGCTACTGTTCGCAACACCTATGCCGTGCGAGCGGTGTATGAAAAAGAAGATAGCTACGTTATGTACTTTGACCAGCGGTCTGAAACCAGTTCTAGGGGGCCAGGTAGGGTAGCCCCTCCCTACACGGGCATTCCCTACCGATTTGATCGCTTCAACCGCCTAGGTTATGTTCCCTATTTTATGGATCCTTTGTTTTGGCCCAATGCTTCTGGTCAAGCCTACTCGATCGTAACGGAATATACCTACAGGTCGGCGCATTTTATCGAAGTAGCCAAAACGGGTCAGGTGCTTTGGGACAATGCCTCGAGCTACGAGGATTTCCGGACCACTTATCCTGAGCCCTTTGGAGAGTTTGCCGTGCAAGGGGAAGAGGTAATTCACTTGTACTTGCTCAACGACCAACTCAAATTGAATTTATTTAAAGCGGGGGAAAAGATCCTAGAAAACCAAACTTTTCCTTTGGAACTCCCCGAAGGTCAGGGAAGCATACAATACACCGATCTGGAATCCTTGCGATTGGGACATTGGTATGGACCTTATTTCCTACTCTCTGGGCTTCAGAAAGTAAGGTTTACCAACGAAGATCAACAAGAAGAAGTCAAAGAGGTATTTTTTATAAGTAAAATTTTGGTTGACGGCAACTTGATTCCCCCCAAAGAAGATCAAGACTAGTTTATTTTCTATATTTACAGGAAATTTGTCCCATGCAAAAACGGCTTGTCCTCGATCATCTACAGATTGACATCATTTTGAGGCGGTTCTGCTATCAATTGATCGAAACGCACGACGATTTCGAAAACACGGTTTTTTTGGGATTACAGCCAAGAGGCACGCTTTTATTGGATAAAATTGTAACCTTATTAGAGCAAATCTTTGGTAAAAAAGTTCCTTCTGGATATCTGGATGCCACCTTTCATCGGGACGATTTCCGGAGAAGGGATTTTCCCCTCAAAGCAAACGAAACCAAAATAGACTTTCTGGTAGAAGGAAAGAAAGTTGTCTTGATAGACGATGTACTTTACAAAGGTAGGTCGGTCAGGGCAGCCATGGATGCCATGATTGCTTTTGGAAGACCTTTGAAAGTGGAATTGATGGTGCTGGTGGACCGAAGACTTACTAGAGATTATCCCATCATGCCCGATTATTGTGGTGTCAAGGTCAATACCTTGGATAGCCAGTATGTTGTGGTGGAGTGGAAGGAGCAAGGCAATACTGCCGATGCCATTTGGATTACAGAGAAAGGAAAAAGTTAACTATGTCTCAACTCAGCACCAGGCACCTTTTAGGCATCAAAGAACTCACCGAGGAGGATATTCGACTCGTGTTGGACACTGCCGCCAATTTCAAGGAAGTTATCAATAGACCCATCAAAAAAGTCCCTTCTCTACGAGATATCACCATTGCCAATATTTTCTTTGAAAATTCCACCCGCACCCGCCTTTCCTTTGAGTTGGCTGAAAAAAGGTTGAGTGCCGATGTGGTGAATTTTTCCTCTTCTACCAGTTCGGTGAAGAAAGGGGAAACCCTGGTGGATACCGTAAATAATATCCTAGCCATGAAAGTGGACATGGTCGTCATGAGGCATTCCAGTCCAGGTGCTCCTCATTTTCTCTCTCAAAATGTACCCGCCAACGTGGTCAATGCAGGAGACGGTACCCACGAGCATCCTACCCAAGCTCTTCTTGATGCTTTCTCCATGCAAGAGAAATTGGGAGATTTGACAGGTAAAAAAATAGCTATCATCGGAGATATTCTCCATTCGAGAGTTGCACTCTCCAATATTTTTTGTCTCCAAAAGTTAGGTGCAGAGGTCAGGGTATGTGGCCCCACTACCTTGATTCCCAAGTACATAGAAAGTTTGGGAGTAAAGGTGGAGTTAGACCTTCACAAGATCTTGAATTGGTGCGATGTGGCCAATGTCCTTCGTATCCAATTGGAACGTCAACAAATCAAGTATTTCCCTAGTCTGAGAGAATATTCCTTGTACTATGGGATTACCAAAAAGATGCTGGATGGGCTAAACAAGGAGATTGTAGTCATGCACCCAGGCCCTATCAATCGAGGGGTGGAATTGAGCTCCGATGCGGCCGACTCTAGTCATTCCATCATTTTAGAACAAGTAGAGAATGGCGTAGCTGTACGTATGGCTGTGCTCTACCTCCTAGCGGGGGTAAAAGGATAACCTTAGAACCCCTAAATCCCTGCTTGATCAATATCAAATCTTTACAAGTCAGCCATTTAAAAGTGATTAAGGATTCTTTAGGTTATCCAAGTGAATCGATGAATAGCTTACATTTTAATTTTAGTAGATGGATTATATGTTGACCGTAACCGATCTAAGCAAGAAGTATGGAAAGCAGGAAGCTGTGAGCAATCTAAGTTTTCAGCTCCAAGGAGGAGAAGTGGTGGGTTTATTGGGCCCCAACGGAGCAGGCAAAAGCACTACCATGAAATGTATAGTTGGGCTGCTGCGCAAAACTTCTGGAGAAATTAGAATTGGAGGCTACGACCATTTGAGTGTAGGGGCCAAGCGACTTTTTAGTTACATCCCCGAAACTCCCTACGTTTATGACCTGTTGACCATTTGGGAACATATGCAATTCATCGCTCAAGCCTATGGAGTGCGGGAGTGGAAGACTAGAGCTCTTGAACTTTTGGAACTTTATGAGTTGGACGACAAGCAAAAAAAATTGGGTAGAGACTTGTCCAAGGGAATGCGGCAGAAGGTTTCGATCTGCTGTGCCTTGTTGCCGGATCCTCAACTTCTCTTTTTTGATGAACCGATGATAGGTTTGGATCCCAAGGCCATCAAAAACACGAAAAATCTATTCAAAACCTTGAAAGATCAAGGGAAAACCATTCTCGTATCAACCCACCTGATCGAAGGGATTGAAGCCATCGCAGATCGAATCATGATCATGAAGGAGGGACAAATTATAGGAAACGATACTATAGAAAATCTCAAAAAACAGGCTGCTACCGGTATTGGATTAAGTCTAGAGGATTTATTTTTAGAAATGACCAAGGATGCATGAGGTTTATTTACTTCTAAAAAAAGACTTGCGAATCTTGGGCAATAACCTTTTGCTCATCTTGCGCAATCCGCTTCGCTTGATTCCCTATGGATTGGCATTGGCCTATTTTTTATTCATGTATTCTAGAGGAGTTTCTGGAAGTGAGGGGACTAGCGCTGAGGTAGACATGGATACAGTGGGAGAAGTGGATGTGGCCCTACAAAATATCATTGGTGTACTTACTGTCCTAGCCTTGGCTTATTTTTTATTTCAATTGTACCGAGCCAGCAAAAAAAACATCACTTTCTTTAAGATGGCGGATGTTAATCTATTATTTCCAGCTCCAGTAAAGCCAGCCAACATACTGTTGTATTACATGGGAAGGTCCTTTTTACCTTCACTGGGAGGCTCTTTATTTTTTTTAATATACAGTGGGGGCCAATTGGCCAAAGATTTTGACTTAGACTTTTTTGGGGCAGTTTTTTTAGTTTTGGGTTTTACCTTTTATTTCTTTTTGATATTTCCGTTGAGGTTTCTGATTTATACTTTAAATACCCGTTTTCAAATCTTAGAAGTACTACGCCTGGGGATTTTCATCGTGGGCTTGGGGATGGCCTTAGTGGTAATTATTCCAGGATTAATGGCTGAAAAATTTTGGGAAGGCATATTTGCCTGGGTAGCTTCCCCCTGGTTTGATCTGGTCCCAATAGTAGGCTGGAGCAAAGGCATGATGTCCTATTTTGTTACAGGCAATTGGATTTTATCTTCCTCCTATTTACTGCTATATATTCTAACTTATTTTACCGTAGTCAAATTGGTAATTCGCTTTTCAGGTTACTACTATGAGGATGTCTTGGATGCCACTCAATCCAATGAAGATCGATTGGAAAAAGCAAAGGGAAAAAAAGAAATAACAGAAGACACGTACAGTTTAAATTCCAAGAAGCAACTTGCCTTACCAGAATTTGGACTGGGGGCCAAAGCCATTTATTGGAGAAATTACGTTCAAAGTAGCAGGCAAGATTTTCATCCTTTATTCGGCATTTATTCCATGGGAATGGTCTTTTTAGGAATTGTTTTTGCCGGGCTCTCTCATTTTGAATGGTTTGCCCATCAAATATTTTATATCTACCTGATTTTTCTACTCTTTTTTTATTTCATGGCAGGTTTTGGAAGGGCTACCATTGGAGATCTCAAGAAGCCCTGGTTTATACTGATTCCAGCTTCCTGGTCATCTAAATTTTGGAATATGATCAAATTGGATCTTTTGCAGACCCTACTCTTTTCATTGGTATTGATCGTGCCTTCGGTATTTCTGGCTCAATTCCATTGGGGCTTGATTCTATTTTTCCCCTTGGGGATGATATTTTCATATTTGATTGGCCTAGGTCTTAATCTTATTCCTCAGATAGGATTGGACGAAGGATGGGATAGAATATTGATCAAACCCCTCATGATAGGAGGAATTTCGCTTTTTGGGTTATTGCCCTCTCTATTTATTGCAATCCTATTTTTTGCAATCACCAAGCAATTTGTCTACGGATTGGCCGTAGGGGTATTGGGACTAGGTGCCGTTGCTGGCCTGCTTTTGCATGTGAGTCTTGATATTTTAAAGCGCTTGGAGTTTAAAGAACTATAAGTCCGCCTCGAAGGACTTCGAAAATTTTAAGTCAGGTCGGAAAAGGTGAAGATTTTTTTAGCTTCTACCACCCAGCTTTTTCCATTGGCCCAAGAAATTCCCTTAATTTTGAAAGGACATCTATAAACCCAATATGATTTACAACTCTATCATCGATACCATAGGCAATACCCCCATGG